>Ga0099364_10002073_pt1 | contig 32284 bp, 25 predicted proteins | sample TergutTh196P3_FD_73070 | JGI IMG/M metagenome (GOLD analysis project Ga0099364, IMG submission 73070) | Microcerotermes parvus P3 segment gut microbial communities from Pointe-Noire, Republic of the Congo - Th196 P3 | ecosystem: Host-associated > Arthropoda: Insects > Digestive system > Gut ... | reverse complement strand
ACGGAGTTCGTCAAAAATAGCGCCTCTTATTCTGGTAACCGCATAAGTTTTAAATTTTACATTTTTTTCAGGATCAAATTTGTCTATAGCATCGATTAATCCAAAAACACCATATCCTACAAGATCATCAAATTCTACATTTTGGGGCATACCTACTGCAACTTTTCCGGCAACATATTTTACCAATGGGGCGTATTGTTTTATAAAAGTTTCCCTGATTGCAGGATTTTTTGTCTTCCGATAATCCTGCCAGAGTTCTTCTTCTGTTTTATTTGCTAACAAATTTTGTTCTGGCATTCTCCCAAACCTTCCCCTTTAATTACTTATCCTTGTTTATCAATGTTCTAAGCCCGCTTGCAATTTCTTTTGCATCAAAGCCCCCTTCCAGGGTTTGCGGCTTATTTCCCTTGTACTGCATCCTGTCCGGTTCCTCTACACTTTGCTGAACGGAAACTTCAGGTTCCGGACTTGGAAAGAATGCCGCAGGTTTTTCCTGAGCTTTCATTCTATCCTGTGTCCCTCCAGCCGAAGCTCCTGGCCCTCCTGAAAAAGCCATTGTAAATGCATCTAAATCCGGCAACCCTCCCAGCCCTTCATCATCCCCAAAACTTGGAGTAAATGCAGGCTGCGGTGCAGAAAGCGCAATAGCTTCTTCCTCGGTCTCCAAGGTATCCATGAAGACAGGTACATTTATATCATTATACACTTCTTCCGGCTTGGAGTCTATACCCTCTCTGCGGGGTGTAAACGAGCCGGAAATAAGATCTTCTATATTACCCAGCTCCGGGGTCTCTCCGGGTATTCTGTACATTTCCGGTATGGCATATTCCCCTGAATTTTCAACAGCCATACTTGCCGGTTCTTTCTCATGTTCATAGGCATCTACAGTTTCATTTTGATTATCCATAAACATAAACTCAGGGAAAAAGTTGTTTACTATCATTTTTAAGCCAAATCCTACGCCAAAAAACATAAATCCAAAGACAAATGCCGTAAGAAACACTCTTAAAAATTGATTTCCTGATATTAAACCAAGCCCAAAAGAGATAACAAAAGCTGAAATTGCGGCAACTACGCCCCATCTTAACCCGTTCACGGTCTATCCCCTCGCTTCCTTTAAGAAGACTTAAAGAATCTTTTTAGCATTGCTCCAAAACCGGAGGTTTCTCCCGGTTTGTTCCTGTCCATCCTGTCTACAATATGCTGAACGCAAATACTGGCCTTGCATTTTGGGTCAACTACCATAAAAGGCTTTTGCCTTAATACAGCATGTTGAACTGCCGTATCGTCATAAATAAACCCAAGGTAGTCAACTTTTAAATTCAAAAACTGACCTGCAATATTGATCATCCTGTCCGCCACATGCTTTGCCTGAGCCGCTCCCTTTGCCCGGTTTACAACAAGTTTTAGCCCCATATTAAAGGAGTCATATTCTGTTGCAATAATTTTGATAATACCATACGCATCTGTAATGGCGGTAGGCTCCGGCGTTGTAATAATAACCGCATCATCAGCGGCGGCAATAAAATCTAAAACATTACTGGAAACACCCGCACTTGTATCAATAATAATTATATCCGCATTTGTAAGAGTTTCCATCTCAGAGATAAAGTCTTTTCTGTCATCTTCACCCATATTGGCAATTTGAGAAAACCCCGATGCACCTGCAACTATAGAAATGCCATACTCTGTTTCTACAAGGATTTCTCTTATTGTTTTTTGTTTTTTAATTACATGATACAAATTATATTTTGGGATCATGTTAAGCATAACATTAACATTGGCAAGACCTAAGTCCGCATCCATTACAATAACCTTCTTTCCCATTCTTGCAAATGCAAGAGCCATATTTACGGAAAGATTTGTTTTTCCTACGCCGCCCTTGCCAGAAGTAACGGTTATGACTCGTGCTTTTTCCACTGTCTTTGCGACAGCAACAGGCTTGGCGGGGGAAGCGGCCTTAGGAGCCGCAACCGGTTCTTTTTTTTGTCTCATAATTTCACGCAATTTTTCTGCTTGGTCTTCCATACTTAATTATCTCCATTTAAATTGATCTGCATCCCCCGGCGGGAATCTTTTTTCTATCTTTTCTCGGTTTATTTTAAAACCGTCAAGATTAATTAAAAACCGTACCACAGATGCTTTTTTAATATCTGATGGAACAGCTTGTCCGTCTGTTATATATGATATAGATTTTCTTTTTTCTGCAAGCACCGATACTATATTGCCAACATGTTCAGTTTCATCCATTTTTGTAAGCACTACTGATTTATAATTAAAAGGTTCAAATTGCCGTAAGATATTTTCTATATCACTTGCTTTTGTAGCGGCGCTTACGGCAAGATGGAATTCCGCATTTCTGCCCGCTCCTTCTAAAATAACTTTCATTTCTCCAATTTTAGAAGCATCCTTTGGGCTTTTTCCAATTGTATCAATAAAATACATGTCAATATATTTATGAATTGCAATTTCTTTTCTTAAAGCCTGCTGTGCTTGTTCCGGTGTTTCCGCATCCACAAAAGATACCGGTATTTGCATAACATTTCCAATTTTTTCAAGCTGTTCTTTGGCTCCAATACGGTAAGCATCTATTGTAATCATTCTAGTTTCTACTGCAGAAAAATCATCCCTTTTAATTCCGTAAAAAGCCGCAAGCTTTGCAATGGTTGTAGTTTTACCCACTCCTGTAGGCCCAATCAAAATAAAAATTCTAGGCTTGCGCATAATTTCATCTTCTTTGTATATGCTGATACTTTCTCCAATCCATTCCAAAAGACAATCCTGCACGGTATCAAAATCTTCTAATTTTTCCAGTGGCAGTTCTTTTCTCATTCTTTCCATAAGGCTGTTTATATAACTTTCAGAAAAATCATTTAACCTTAAAATTCCCGCAGCTTTTGAAAATGAAGGATGCTCATCTTTTTTTCCGGTATTTTCCAGTTTTTCTTTTAATTCATTAAGGGCATTAAGAATTTGATCTGATGCTTCCTTGCCGCTTTGCATTGCCTGATCCGGATTCTTTCCGGCTGCCGCAATTAATTTTCTTTTTCTGGTTTCAAAATCTTCTTCCGGCATAACAACAGGTTTTGTATAAGGAGGCGTAAAATAATATTCTACCTCTACACCCGGCTTAGAAAACAAACCCATAAATCCACCTATCCGGATTTCTTTTTGGGTCAATATTTTAAACGGCCTTGAAAATCTGGAGGCAATTTTTTGTTGACAATCCATGCGGCTTTCGCCTTGTTCAATAAACAATTCCATCTTCTACTCCATTTGCTCAGTTGGTATTTCTTCTATTTTAATAATCCCTACGGCTTCAGGGATTATATCCTGTACAATTTCCGGAACGGAAAGGACAGCCAAATCAGGCAGTTCACGGTCTGTTGAATTTTTAACAAGATACCGTGCAGATTCCGAACACAATATTACCGGCATCCACCCTTTTTCTTTAACTGCAGACACCGCTTTTGCAACCGCTCTAATCCATACTTTTTGAGTGGGCGGATCCAGCGCGCAGACAAGTCCATTTGGCGTTTCATACCTTGCATCAATAATCTTCTGTTCAAGAGCGGGGTCAATTGTAAGAACGCGCAGACGACGGTCTTCATCCGCATATTGATGACATATCTGACTGGCAAGAGCCTGTCTTGCTTTTTCAACAAGGAACCAAATATTTTTTGAGTGAGGCGCATAATCCGCAATTGCTTCCAGTATAGACACCATATTCCGAATCGAAACTCTTTCTCGTAATAAACCGTGAAGTATTTTTTGAATATCCGTAACGCGCATTCCCCTGCCGTCTCTTTCCCGCAAAGCTTCTGCAACAACAGTGGGGTATTCTTTTTGCAATGTATCAAGTATGGTTTGAGTATTCTGCAAGCCAAGAATATCTGCCGCATGACGGCGGATAATTTCCGTCAAATGAGTAGCTATAATTGACGGCGGGTCAACTACGGTGTAACCCGCTCGTTCCGCTTCATCTCTTCTTTCCTGCTCTATCCAAGTAGCAGGCAGGCCAAATGCCGGGTCAACGGTTTTTTCACCTTCTATTTCAGAGACCGCTGTTCCCGGATTTATGCAAAGGTAATACCCCAGACGGATTTTCCCCCTACCGGAGTCAACACCCTTTATTTTAAAACAATACTCAGACGGATCTAAAATAGAGTTATCTATAATACGAACCATTGGAATTACAAGACCAAGATCTATAGCGCACTGTCTTCTTACAGCCTGTACTCTTTCCAGTAATTCTGCTCCTTTTTCTTTTTCTACAAGAGGGACAAGTCCGTAGCCAAGCTCCAGAGAAAGAGCATCTAATGGAACAACAGCCGGGTACTCAACAGCTTTTTCATCTTTTGTATCTTTGGTTTTTTCCATTACCTCTTTGTTGTATGCTTCTTGTTTTTGAGCGCGCCCCGTTCTGAAAGCGTGCAGGGCAAACAAGGCAGCCATAGGAATAAGTACCTGCCAGGGGAAGCTTGAAGTAGCAAGACCAATAACGCCAAGGAAGAAAAGAACCGCCGCACATATCCAATAAATATTGGAACCCCTGCGGAACAATTGTTCCATAACTTGTTCAGATAAATCCCCGGTTGCGGCCGCACGGGTTACAATAATACCCATTGCAGTAGAAACAAGCAGCGCCGGAATTTGGGATAACAAACCATCGCCTATAGCAAATCTAATATATGTATTTAGAGCACCGCCACCATTTGGGTCTGTAAGCGGTTCATTTTTAAAAACCATGCCAACTATTATACCGCCAATAATATTTACAACGGTAATTAAAATACCCAGCTTAACATTGCCGGATATAAATTTACTGGCACCATCCATAGCTCCGTAAAAGTTGGATTCTTTTTGTATTTCTGTTTTTTTTCTTTGAGACTCTTCTTCTGAAATAGCGCCGGAACTAAATTCATTGTCAACTGCCATCATTTTTACAGGCATACTGTCCAAAGTAAAACGGGCGGCAACTTCAGATACGCGGGTTGCACCCTTTGTAATAACAATTGCCTGCAAAGCTATAATAATAATAAAAATGATGAACCCAATAACTACACCTTGATTCCCCTGCGCACCCCCAACAACAAAACTGGAAAATGCGTGTATCATGCTAACATTAAGGTTTGCACCCTCAGATAAAATTGCCTTAGTTGTAGTAATATTTATTCCCAGCCCAAAAATAGTGGATGCCAAAAGTAAGGTTGGGAAAATATCAAACTCTGTAGGCTTATTAGAATAAAGAACATTAAGAAGTATTAACAGAGAAAAAATTAAATTAAATATTAATAATACATCAACTAAAAATGGAAGCATGTGCAAAGGTATTATGATCATGGCAATAACCATTATTACTGCACAGGCGATGTAATTCTGACTTAAAAATTTAAGGAATTCTTTCATTAGGCAGCCATCCTCCGTTGTTGATTCAACTTAAATACGGTTGCAAGAATTTCTGCCACTGTCTGCCAATATATTACATCTATTTCCTGCCCTACTTCGGTATTTTCAAATAATGCCCGTGCTAAAGATTTGTTTTCCACCATAGGGACATCGTGTCTTTTAGCAATACTTCTTATCCTTGCCGCTAATTCATCATCGCCCTTGGCTAAAACAATTGGACCGCGCGGGTTATTAGGAATCTTTTCATATTTTAACGCTACGGCAAAGTGGGTGGGGTTTGTTATTACAACATCTGCCTTTGGAACTTCTTCTGCAAAATTTTGTCTTAAAAGTTCCTGAAACCTCCGTTGAATCCTGCTCTTTATTTGAGGATCCGGTTCATACATCTTCATTTCTTCCTTGATTTCATATCGTGTCATTTTGTTTCTTTCATGGAAACGCCAGCGTTGGAACATATAATCAGGAATAGACAGTATTAACAATAAAAACGAGGCTATTAAAAGCATTTTAATAGCAATCCAAGCAATGGTTGTAAAGCCAATCCAAACATCAGCTTTTTGTAAATTTACAAGCACATCAACTTCAGAGCTTATAAGAAAATAAGAAACGCCCCCAATAATTAGCATTTTAATTATGGACTTTCCAAAATTATAAAGACCGTCTACAGAAAATATTCTTTTAAAAAATTGCCCTAATCTGGGAATTGTTCTGGAAAAATTCGGCACTAACGGTTTTGTGGTAAAAATAAATCCTTGTGTTTGAATTACATTAGAAACTATTGCAGAAACACAAGAAACAAGAAGAATGGGTATAGCAAGAATTAATAAATACCTTAAAAAAATAAGAGAAATGGCACCGCCTTCAGTTATAGGGTTTATTTCTGTTATGCGCATATAAAAATGCCTGACCATTTCTACGCAAGTTCTAAGCATAAAAGGAGCGGCAATAAGCAGCGTCATAGCAGGAAGGAGCAGCCCAACAGCACCGGTTAATTCCTGACTTTTTGGAACTTGACCTTCTTCTTCCCGCCGCCGTCTTAATTTTTGCTCTGTAGGCTGCTCGGTTCTGCCGGGAGCATCTTCATCGTCTGAGTCAGAAAACCACTGTAAATCTATGACAGGTAGCAGGTAGCAGGTAGCAGGTAGCAGGTAAATATCAATTTGCTCATTGCTATTTATTATTTGCTCATTGATCATTAGAGGCCTCCTGCTGTTATTTGGCGGCCAATTTGGATGTAGAGATCTTGAATGGAGCGGAAGCCGGCGTCTATTATGCGGGTAAAGGCTTCTATCATAAAAGGGAGAGACGCAAAAATTAAAAGGAACGCAACGCTTATAGAAATGGGAAAACCTTCTGAAAGAATATTTATCTGAGGAGCGGCTTTGGAGATTAACCCGGTTGTAAGAGAAGTTAAAAATAAAGTGCCAAGTATGGGCAGTGAAATAACTATGGCATCCAAAAAGAGCCGTGAAAGACCGGTTGCCATCATGGTAATAACCGCATCTTTACCTTGAAGTAAAGAGATAATGTTTAAAGACTGAACAGAGCGCCAAAACCCTCCAAGAAACAACTGATGAAAGCCGCCTATTGTTACAAAGACAAGCATGGAAACAAGGTTCAAATACTGACCCATAAGCGGGTTTTCTACCTGTGATAATGGATCCATTGTTTCTGCGGCGCCAAAGCCCATTTGCAAAGAGAAAAACTGCCCTGCTGTAGCAAAAGTTGCAAATATCAATGTCATAAAGAAACCTAAAATAATTCCAATTATTCCTTCACCTACAACAAGCAGTAAAAAACGGAAACTGAATGGCTCATAATGTAGCGTATTTGTAAATCCTTCCGGCATGGCAATAAGACCGGCAGGAGAATTAGCCGACATAAAAACTTCTGCTGTGGGAAGAACTGCAAAAGCGGCAAGCCCGGCAAGAGAAAATTTTACAGCCATAGGAATAGCATCTGAAGAAAGAAGCGGCGCAGTTTGAATCATAGCAAACGCCCGCACTGCAATCAAAAGGAACACAGGCCCAAACGAGAGTATATTCTGTAAAACCGCATTATCAACCATACTGTTCCCTGTTCCCTGCCCCCTGTCCCCTGCTACCTAGCCATATCCGGTATTCTTCTGAACAACTGTTCCGTATATTGTCCAAGCGATGTAAACATCCATCCGCCAAAAATCATAAGAACTGCAAGAATGACAAACATTTTTGGCACAAAGGTAAGTGTCTGCTCTTGAATAGATGAAGCCGCCTGTAAGATCGATACAATAAGCCCGATCAAAAGAGCGGAAATCAACATTGGACCTGCCATAACCATTACCTGCATGACTCCTTGCCGTAATAAAGCTGTTACTTCTCCTATACTCATTGTCTTCTCCTAAAAAAATGATCTAACCAACTGATCCGTTAAAAGCCCCCAGCCGTCAACAAGAATAAAAAGAATAAGCTTAAATGGCATGGAGATCATAACGGGAGGGAGCATGATCATACCCATGGACATAAGAGCGCTTGCCACTACCATATCAATTACAATAAACGGAATAAAGAGTAGTATCCCTATCCTAAACGCAATTGTAAGTTCATTAAGAATAAAAGCCGGAATTAAAACATAAGTTGGAACATCCGTTAAATCACGGGGACGATCAAGACCGCGCATGGACATAAAAAGCACGATGTTTCTTTCACCTGTAGAAAGATCCGGACCGCCTCTGCTTCTTAATTGATTAAACATAAAAATTCTTAAAGGGGTTTCCGCTTCTCTGTAAGCGTTTTCTACAGAAAGCTCCCCTGCTGCCATAGGACGAATTGCATTAGAATAAATTGCATCAAAGGTAGGCCACATTATAAATACCGTTAAAAAAAGAGATATTCCTAAAATAACCTGATTGGGAGGAACCTGCTGCAATGAAAGAGCTCTTTTAATAAAATCCAAAACAATAGACACGCGCAAAAAACTTGTCATTAAAATAATAATACTGGGAGCCAGTGACAGTACTGTTAAAAGCAGCAAAAGCTGCAAAGAAAACGCAACTTCCTGACCATCCTGCGGGTTACGAATAGTAAGATCAAGCATTGGAATTGCCGGCGGCTGCGGAGGCGCAATCAAATCCGTAGTCCCCTGCACACTCATCCCCGGAAAATCCTCCTGCGCCCCAATCAAAGGAGCAAATACCAAAGAGCAAATTACAAATAGCAAAATAGGGAGTTTTGTCATCACATCCCCTTTAACCTTTCACGGCGTTTACGAAGCTCATCCGCATTGGGGTTACTGTTTGCTGACTGAACACCAAGTTTGCGCAGTAAAGACATAAAATCCGGGAACTTGCCTGTGGGAGCTTCTGCAGTTTTTTGAGAATCTTCCAAAAGCATTGTATCTATTAATTCTTTATCATCAATTTCACCAATAAGATTTACGCCGCCGTCACTGGAACCTAGAAGCCAAGCTTTTTTTCCAACAGAAATTATATGCGCGTAACGGTTGTTTCCAAGATGAGAATTAGCCAAAACTTTTAAGAAGGGATCTTTTTCCGTATTTTGTGCAGAATTCTTTTTCTTTAGAAAAAAAACAATTCCGTAAATTGCAACCGCAACAAGGGCAAGCATTAACAACATTCTAACTATTGCCCAAACAGAAGAGCCTGCCGCAGGAACATCAACGGTGGCATCGCTAGAAAAAGTAAAAGCTTGTTCTGCTTCGCGCAATCGATCAACTTCTGGTTGAATTTGTTCCTGAGAAACATCCTGCTGCGAGATTTCAGATTCCTGTGCGAAAATTATAGAAATTTGGGTAAAAAGCCCGATCAAAAAAAAGACCAGGACAAGTGTATACTTTTTCAGATCTTCCCCTCCCAAGTCAGACTGTTTCTATTATTTTACTATATTTATGTGATTTATTGCAAGGGAAAACAGCAAAAAACGAGCTTTTTTTGATACTTTTTTTAGCCAAATTTAGAGGGTTTCCCTATATTTTCACAAATTTTAAGCCTACTTTACCTTTTCTACTCATTCTATTTTACCTTTTCTACCGTTTCTATTTTACTTTTTCTACTCATTCTACTTTACCTTTTCTACTAAATATGCTACTATCTACCATATATGAATAATATAGATATTAAAAGATGGCTGATAGGAAGCACAAAAAATGCCCTGGAAAACAGACGGGTTGTCTCTATTTCAGGAGCCAGGCAGACAGGAAAAACAACGCTGGCCCGTCAGGTTATTGACGAAAAATGCGTATACCGTTCACTGGACGAGGACGAGGTTTTACAATCGGCAAAACAAGATCCTAATGAATTTGTAAAGAACCCAAAAGGCACTATGATTATCGATGAAATACAAAAAGTGCCGTCGTTAATGTCAGAGATTAAGCTTGCTGTAGACAAAGACAACCGCACAGGGCAATATCTGATAACGGGTTCAGCCAACATTCAGACAGTATCGTCAATCAACGACAGTCTTGCGGGACGGATAAGACATATCCGCTTACGGCCGCTTACCACAGGGGAAATTCTTGGCAATAAACCGATGTTTTTACAACATGCGTTTTCCGGAAAATTCCCCATTCAAATTAGGAATTACGATAAAAACGCTATCTTTGACTTAGCTTTCCGTGGAGGATACCCTGAAGCAATACGGATAAAAAATGCAAAAGAACGAAGAAAATGGCACATGGACTACATCAATAGCATAATAACCAAGGATCTGCATGAAGTTGAAAGCATAAGGCAGATGGATACTGTTATGGATTTGGTAAAAGTCCTTGCAGGCTGGTCAAGCAAGTATCTGGATAAAGCTCAAATTGGCGCTTCTCTGGAAGTATCCAAGCCTACTCTTAATGTTTATTTAAATGCATTGATTATTCTGTTTATTTTTGAACGGGTTCCTCCGTGGACTAAAACGGACTACGAACTTGTCGGGAAAAAGTCAAAAATATACGCTACAGACACCGGGCTTATGACTTCATTGTTGAATTGGAAAAGAGAAGACTTAGTCCTTGACGCAGACAGATCCGGAAAATTAATGGAAACTTTTGTTTTCCAGGAGCTTGCAGCCCAAATTGACATGGACAGCGATTATTCTCTGTATCAATACCGTGATGTAAAAAAACGCGAGATTGACTTCCTTGTAGAAAAAGATGGCGAGGGTCTGATCGGTATAGAGGTTAAAGCCAGCCGCAGAGTATCAAAAGAGGATTTTGCATCGCAGATTTGGTTTAAGGAAAATATCGTTAAAAAAAAGAAAATACCGTATCGCGGGTATGTTCTGTATTCAGGCGAAGACACTCTACCCTTTGGCGATGAAATGAAAGCTGTACCAATAGCGGCGTTATGGGAGAAGCTATAGGTTTTTATAGGCGGGGTCACAGACGGGGTTACCATTTAACGCGGATTTACACAGAAGAAGACGCGGATTTACGCGGAGATATTAGCTAGTTAAGATAAATATATCTAACCTACAAATCTTAAAAATTTAAATTTTTAATTTAGCTATGAGAGGATAAGACATCTTAGCTCTCATAGCTAATCCGCGTAAATCTGCGCTCAATCTGTGAAAATCCGCGTTAAATGGTAACCCCGTCCGTGACCCCGTCAGCATTAATAATTATAGCCCATGTCGTTGATGCGTTCCATTGGTGACACAATTTCTGTTACGCGAACACCGAAGTTTTCGTCGATTACTACGACTTCGCCTTTGGCTATCAGTTTATGGTTTACTAGAATATCGACAGGTTCACCGGCAAGTTTGTCCAACTCGATGATGGTGCCTTCTCCCATACCCAGTATTTCTTTAATAAGTTTTCTGGTGCGGCCAAGTTCTACAGTCATTTCCATGGAGACATCCATGATAAGACCTATATTGCCGGCTTCATGCGGACCAAGCCGTTGCTGGCCTAAATTGGGGAACTGTACAGACTGCACATTGGTAGGGCCAAGGTTTGGATTCCCGCCCATCGGCATACCCATTCCACCCATGTTCATTCCTCCCATTGGCATACCCATTCCGCCCATGTTTGGCATTTGTCCGCCCATTTGCATATTCATTCCGCCGCCCATCGGCATTCCCATGCTTGACGCTCCCATACCGGCGCCGCCGCCTAAACCACTGGAAATATCGCTGGCAGGAGCTGCTCCCAGAATTTCCCACATTTGAATTCCAACTTGATCTCCTAAGCTCATACTGTATTCCATGACCGCAAAATCACCGGCAGGAAGAGCAGCTGTTGCTTTGGGTACATTTGCCGCCATTGGAGATGCCGCAGCAATAGATTTATTGCCGGTTTTATCAGTAAGGGCGGTAATTTGAGTACCAACCATTTGGGAAACAACTTCTCCAATTACGGACATTGCCATATCATCAAGCTGAATGTTTTCTTCTTTGGTCATCATGCTTGCAATAGTTTTAGCCGCTTCTTCAGGAAGCAGGAAAATATGGTCTCCGGGAAAACCGGAAGTATAATTTGCCTGAATAACCGTTACCATTTCAGGAAGTTTTCCAAGGAAATTATCTCTTGAAGTGGAATTAACCTCAGGACCTACCATTTGTACCTGAGCGCCTGTTAATGCAGAAAGGTTTGCGGAAAGAGCATTAGTTGTAGAAGAGAAAAACCCCGCAAGTGCGTTAGTATCAAAATTGGCAGGGGCAGACATAACAGGTGCAGCAACAGCAGCACCGCCACCACCGCTAAGCCCACTCATGGAAGAAGAGTCAACACCGGCTAACAATGCATCAATTTCATCTTGGGATAATGCGCCATCGCTCATCATAATCTTACTCCTTTTATGCAGCTTTTAACTGCACATTATAATTCATCTACTTCACTGACGAGTTCTTCAAATTCTTCCTGTCCAAGCTCGTCAATTTTCTGTGTTATCTGCACCGCTATTTTCTTTCCGATAATACCGGGGCGGCACATAAACTTTTTCCGTGAGCCGATGTTCAGAGAATAGGGATCACCAATGCGGGTATTATATAGCCGTACTACATCCCCAATCTGCAAAGAAAGGACATCCCGAACAGGGACATTTATCTTTCCAATTTCGGCTGTTACATTAACATCGACCGTTGCAAGCTTATCCTTTAGAACATTAAGGTTTTCTGTAGTTGCGTTGCGCCTAACTGATGAATACCAAAACTGCGCTGACAACTTGCCAATAATTGGCTCTATGGTGAGGTATGGGATACAGAAGTTCATCATACCTTCTACATCACCTACTTTGGTTTCCAGTGTTACAAGAACAACCATTTCTGTTGGAGGGACAATTTGCGCAAACTGCGGATTAGTATCGATCTGACCTAATCTTGGGCGTAAATCTATAACTGTTGTCCATGCTTCACGCATATTACCTAAAATACGGACAATGATGCCTTCCATTACAGATTGCTCAATATCGGTAAGTTCGTGCTGTGATTTGGTGCCTTCACCCGTACCGCCAAAAAGACGGTCAATTATAGAAAAAGTAATTGCGGGATCTATTTCTAAAATGGCATTACCTTTTAATGGATCCATGTTGATAATTGCAAGAGTTGTGGGAGTAGGTATCGATCTAATAAATTCTTCATATGTTAGCTGATCTACAGACGCGACATGAACATGAACCATACTGCGGAGCTGTGCTGAAAGGCTTGTTGTGGTAAGGCGGGCAAAAGTTTCATGCATGATGGATACAGTACGAATCTGTTCCTTGGAGAATTTGTCAGGTCTTTTAAAGTCATAGATTTTTATTTTCCGACTATCAGCGGCCGGCCTGAAATCCTCCGGCTCGGTATCTCCTGCGTTAATTGCGGTTAATAATTGGTCTATCTCATCCTGGGACAGAACTTCTGTCATATTGCCCAATTCTCCTTATTTTTGATACACAAAACATTGTACACAGTTCATTATAAATGTTACAGTGCTTCTGTTGTTACATCTAATCTGTTAAATAAAATTTCTCTTGCTCTTGCCGTATCCAATAATCTGGTATTAAGTTGTTCACGAATCTCTTTTTTAAGTTCATCTTCTCTTTCAGGGGCTAATTCCGCGGCTGTTTTTCCTGCAAAGTAACGTCTCATAAAATCCCTTAGCGCAAAACGACGGATAGCCAATTCACCGGAAGCGTTTTGATCGCCCATGTCGTAGCCAATAATAACCTCTACAGTAACCGTGGCAGCCAAGGGATAATCCCTTGTTCTGGTTGTAATGGAGCCAATCATGTCATAATAGGCATATTGCGGTCTTGTACCTACATAGGGTGAATTTGGATCATAAATTTGCGTTTGGGACTTGCCGCCACTCTGCATGACATTATAGGTAATTACACAGACTGTAATTATAAAAATCATGGCACCTATACCGATGGCCACAAATTTAAGAATGGTTGGTAGTAAATTACCAAGGCCGCCGCCTCTTTTTTTAGGAGCACCGCTGGGTTCCCCGGGGTCGTCACCATCAAAAATATCATCGCTATCAGCCATAAAATACCTCCATTTATACTATATTAGTATCGGTGCATTTTGAGCAGGATTTTAGAACATACTTGACAAATTTACGTATTTTTCGTAGTATTAAATCGTTATCCCCGGTTGTGTAATGGTAGCACGGCAGTCTCTGGATCTGCTTGTGGGAGTTCAAATCTTCCCTGGGGAATAATATTGTAATATACCTTGACTAAATTTTACATAGGTCAGGGGGGGTGCCTGCCCAAGTTTTTCAAGGTATACCCCCCCCTATAGTTGCAAATCTTTACAATTTGGACTACAAAGGATACTTGTGTTTTTTATACAATATATGGTAATATTTTCTTAAGAGATTCGCCGCCAATGGAGGTTCGATATAAAAGGGTTTTCCGTTTTTTGCCTCTTTTTGATTTTTCCCCTTGCTATATTTGCACAAGAATTTCCTGAATTACAAGCGCAAAGATCCCGGCAGGATTTTTTTGCCGCTTCCTTTGGGGAGGCTGTTGGGTATGGCTATAGCGGGGCAGCTTTTGGCGGTGGTTTGATTATAGGGGCAGGAACCGGCGGCGCGCTTGGTTTGCGAATTCTTTATGCCGTGGATAATGAGAATATCTCTTTTTTAGAAGTTAATATTCTTGCCCGCCTTTACATTTTTGGAAAAGATGCATTTTCCGGCCCGTTTGCTCAACTGAATATTGGGCCTGTTATTTACGAAGACAAAAACCCTAACCGTCCAGGTTACGGAAATATTTCTGCAGGGTTAACCGCTGGCTGGCGGTTTTTAATTGGGAAGAACTTTTTTGCAGAGCCGTCTTTACGAATTGGGTATCCGTACTTATCTGGCGCAACAGTAGCTCTTGGATTTAGCAGGTAGGGGAATTTATGAATCGCAAAGAGCGCAAAAGATTAATATTAAATTTTAATTCCTTACTTTTGCGTACTTTGCGCTTAATTATTATTTGCTGTCTGTTGATTGTTAGTTGCCATAATCCGTACATGCTTAGAGATCTTCAGCCTATTATTGATGCTAGAAATCCGGATGTGCTCGATCCGCCTGTTACTTATACGGTAACATTTAACAGCATGGGTGGAAGCAGTGTGCCAGCCCAGACAGTTGAAGAAGGCGGATTTGTATTAGAGCCTCTCACTAGGCCAACAAGAACCGCTCACACCTTTGGCGGCTGGTACAAAGAATCGGAATGTATAAATGAATGGGACTTTGCTGTTGATACTGTTACTCAAGATATCACTCTGTATGCGCGATGGATTGAAGGCGGTACGGCTACTGTAACGCTGAATGTCGAAGAAATTATAGACGGCAATATCCCTAATTTTGATATAACACTCTCACGCACCGGAAGCGGGTATCCTGCTACTGCGGATGTTTTTGTTAATGAAGCCGATTATGATGCGGGAAGTATCAGGTGGGAAATTGCGGGTGTCGGCGCTTATGAGGGTCAGTTGGTTGTTGGTACGGAAACGGGTTTTATTGTTAACGCTACTGATGTCAGGTATAACACTGCGGGCGGCCACTCGCTTGTGATTGAAGTTCGTATTAACGGTATTCAATACCGAAGAAATATTTTGTTTACAATAGTCGAATAATTTGAAGGAGGAAGATGATGATTTATTCGATCACACAAAGGCGCGAAGGCGCAAAGGTTATAGGGCAGATAATGATGCTGATATCTGTTATCTGTTTGCTGTTAACTGTTATGTCTTGTCCGGTTATTACGCAAGAGCAGACGCGGATTCCTAAAGGGATGGGCAGGGTTACGCTTAACTTAAATGGTGTTTCGTCAAGGACGATTTTGCCGGATGCGGATGCGTTAAAGTTGGCTGATTTTGTAAGATATGAGTTAACTTTTGGGGCTGTATCAGGATTTGGCGGCGTAAGCGATGATTTTACGCGGACTTCTTTTGAATTCGGCTATACATTTGCGCCTATTGATTTAGTGCCGGGGACTTACGGGCTTACTGTTGAGGCTTACAATAGTGATGATGAGCTTGCAGCTCGCGGGCAGGTTGGAGAGATTGATGTTACTGCCGGAAGTAATGTTGTTGATGTTACTTTAAGGGCAGTGCTTGATTCAGGCGCAGGGAAATTTGAATGGGCTATTACATTACCTACCCCATCTATTACTCTATCTTCTGCAACAATGACAATTTTTAATTCAATCAACTCGCAGGTAGACCCTGTTGTAGATTTGCGCAATCCAGATAATCTTTCAAATACCTGGAACGACGATCTTCCTTCGGGTGTTTATACTGTAAGGTTTAATCTTACAGGTGTAGATACAAGCGACAATAGCAGGCCTGTTGCTGTTGTCTGGAATGAACTTATGCATGTGTACTCAACATTGACAAGTAAATTTGAACATGCGTTTACAAGCGATCATTTTTACAATACCCATTGGAATGTAACTTTTGACCTTAATAATCCTGACTATGGCGGCGATCCTATAACGGGCACTCAATCTGTTGTGCATGGTAATTTTGCTACAAACCCGGATCCTGATTGGCCAGGTTACGCTCTTGCCGGTTGGTATGAAGCAGCAGATGGGACGGGTACTCCATGGAGCTTCGATCGCCGTGTCCACAATGATATGACTCTGTACGCACAGTGGCGGCGTATTGAAGGTACTGTTACGGTTACTTTGGATGTTGAAGAAATTCACGATGCAGTATTTACTATTACGCCCAACCCCATTGAAATTACTCTTAACGGTGCTGAGCAGACTGTTACCCTTACCGGGATGACTATAAACGGAATAGCCGTAACCCTTGCTAATTACACTTTTACATGGGAGATTGCGGGCAAAGGTATTTATGCAGATCAACCTGTAACACCGCCACCCGGAACTTCCATTACATTGAATGATGATTTCAGACATCCTTACAGCACGATTGGGACTCATACTATTGTGCTAAAGGCTGAAGAAAAAGATGCAGACGGAAACCTTACGGGAAAAATATATCAGCAGAATATTTTGTTTACTATAACAAATTAGCGGATAGTAGTGGTTAGTGGTTAGTGGTTAGAGTAGAAAGGGAAGAGTTATGAGTGAGAAGTTGATGACAAGTAACAGAAATCTCAAAAACAAAGATAATGCCCGGAAGCGGCAGTCACTACTCACTACTCACTACTCACTACTCACTCTATTGCTATTTATTATTTGCTCATGTCCTAACACTTTCACGCCGGACTCGAGACTTCCTCCCGGGTACGGTGCTGTTAGTGTTAACTTTGGGCAGAATGCGGCTAGGACTATTTTGCCTACTGCGCCTTTGCTTTCTCATTTTGATAAGCTGGAATTGATTTTTACGGTGACTTCTGCAGGGGTAGGTTTTGATTATACTCATGAGGTTGATTCGTTTGACGGGTCGGATCTTGGGGCTATTACGCTTGCGGTGGGGACTTATGATCTTTTGGTTAATGCGTACAGAATGGTGGACGACACCAGTGTCCGTCTGGCATGGGGAGTTGCAGAGGACGAGATTGAGATTACAAACGGCGGCAATACGGATGTTCATGTTACGCTTACAATGCTTATGGACGATGAAGATGGGACATTCTCCTGGGATATTGAATTTGACACTACTCCTGTTGTTGTTTCTACGGCAACTATGACGATTTATAAGGACGATGTTGCGGTGGGCGATGTTGTAAATTTAATGGTTGACGCAAATCTTTTAGACAGCCGTGAGCTTGATGCCGGTACTTATACGGTTGTGTTTAGGATCACCGGAAAGGACGACAGCGGTGATAAAGAAATTGTGTGGCATGAGCTTTTGTATGTTTACTCAACTTTGACCAGTGAGTTTGAATTTAAGTTTACAAGCGATCATTTTTATTTGACTAAGTGGACAGTCTCTTTTGTTGATAAGGGCTACTCTGCTTCCGATTATATTCTGTCGCCACAGACAGTATTGCATGGCTACACTCTTACATCGTTTGCCGCTCCTTCCAGAGAGGGCTGTGTGTTTGAAGGCTGGTTTCCCGCAGATGGAACCGACAATGTCTGGGGCGATCCATGGAACTTTGCTAATCCTGTTCATAGTGATATGACTTTGTACGCAAAGTGGACAATAAAAACAGGGAGCGCGGACTTTGTCATTGATTATATTAAAATGACTGACGGTGCGCCTGATCTTGAAAGCGACATTGTACTGTCCCGTACTGGAAAGAAAACTGCCGATTTTAATGTAACCGGTTTTGACAAAGTCAGGTGGCATTTGGGTAGTAAAGAATATGAAGATGATAATATACGAGTAACGCTCGATCCGGCTATTACTCCTTATTATAATGTTGAATACGACCGCGAAGGGAAACATTTTTTAACCGTATTTGCGCAAGATAATAAAGGCTTTTGGCATAGCAAAACCGTTTGGTTTCAAGTAGTCGATACACCTAGTGTATCCCACATTATGGCGAACTACGAGCCGGGGTTAACGATATACCCCGACACTCCGGTAGACCGACTCAAAGCGAATTTAACCGTAACAGCATATATCAACGACGGCTCGCCAAGTTATACCGTGGGCGCTGATGATTACACTCTAACCCCGGGAACATTGAATACAACAGCGTCTCCGTGGTTAAGAACGATAATCGTAAGCTACAGCGGAAGGACAACTGAGTTTGAGACAGTAGTAACCCCACCGCTACAGCTTTCAATCCCGAGAGACCACCCAACGCTGGCAGACGCAATTGTCACACTCCCGCCAGGAGCCGCGGCAATCATCAGATTGGAAGAGGACATAACCATACCAAACGCAATTACCGTAGACGCAGATAAAGACATCACCATAATAAGCGAAAGCGGTGACACGACAATTTCGCTTGGAGCAAACGGAAATATGTTTACGCTATCGGACGGAACGCTTCGATTAGGCGATGATGATACACCCAATACGCTGACCTTGCAGGGAATAGACGGCAACACCAACTCGCTTATCAGGGTAACTAGCGGTGGAACGCTGGAGATGAACGACAGCGCGGTAATTACGGGGAATGTGCTTCCAACAGTCAGTAATGATACTAGCGGCGCTGGCGTGCATGTTGGCAACGGCGGCGTATTTAACATGAACGGAGGGAAAATAACTGACTGCACGGCCCATTCTGGCGGGGCTATTCGTATAAACACTGGGGGGACTGCAACCATAAGCGGGAGCTCTGAAATCAGCGGCAATACAGGCACCTACGGCGGCGCTATTTCGATTAGCAACAGCATCCTTACCATAGAGGGAGATGTTACCATTCACAGTAACACCGTAACCGTGCAAGGCGGAGCGATATCTATGAATGGGGAAGCAGGAATAGTGAACATGAGGGGAGGCTACATCTATAACAATACTGCCAGCGGCGGCGGCGGAGTGTATGTGCAGGCCGGCACATTCAATTTCTACGGCGGGATCATTTACGGCACAGACGGATTAACTCAAACTCATTCGCCGCCGCGTGAGCCGAATAAATCCAATGGCACCAGCGCGGCCCTGAGTGTGGGCAGCAACGGTACTGCACAGTATGGGGACGGCGAGCCTATCACCACTACAAACGACACCATTGTGGGGAGGATGCCGTAATGGAGAGAAGAGAGGGAATGAAGAGGAATTTATTCAACAGCCAAGGCGATACGCAATGCGGTATTAACAGCTTTAATTTTCTCGTCAGAGAGAGTGCCGATGTAATTGGTCAGCATAGATTTTGGAAGACTGATCAGATCATCGCAATAAACGGCACTGTCTTGCTTAAGCCCTTCGTCAACACCAACTTCAACTTGGGTTGGAAGGTTTTCGTATTTGGAACAAATCGGGGCACAAATTACAGTGGGGAATTTATTATCAATAAGCCCCTGTCTGGAGACAACGAGGTAAACCCTGTATTCTTTTGGGTCGTATTTCGAGCCTCTATAGACTCGGAAGAAATCGCCGCGCTTCATTCTTTTTCCCACCCTTCATCTGATTCAAAAATCCACTTTTGGTCTTCAAATACATCCATTGCTTCCTTGTTGATTCTTTCAAAATTAAGTTTAATATGCTCTGCCTCTTCTTCTGTTGTTAATTTTCTTTTGGCAGGTGTTGAGGGTTTTTCTTTAACAAAGGGAATGATTCTGTACTCGAACCGAGCTTTCCCGGATGGGATTTCACGGGGAACTTTAATTTTTAACCACCGGTTTTCCGGTATTTCTACGGTTTGTGTTAATGTCATGTTTTGGAGTATAGCATGAAAACTACAAATTTACAAGGACAATTAGGAAGAATTTATGAATCGCAAAGGGCGCAAAGTGAAGACGGCAAAGAGCGCAAAGATGAATTTAAATTTAATTCTCTACTTTGCGTACTTTGCGTGCTTCGTAGAAGCTTATCTTTGCGTACTTTGCGCTTAATTACTTTTTGCTATTTGTTATTTGTCTTCATTTCTTGTCCTAACTCGTTTCGGGATGGGATGGACTTGCCGCCGCCTCCTGCCGGCTATGGCTACTTTGTTATGGGTGAGGCGGTGGTTTCTAGGACTATTCTTCCGCAGACGGAGCTTGAGGATTTTGACGGATTTACACTTGAGTTTGTTTATTTGGATGAGGCTGATGTTGATGATGTTATCGAAGAGCGGGCTTATGCTGAACGGAATGATCCGGTTACGCTTAGGGTTGGCACATGGAACTTGACGGTATCGGCTTTTATGAATGTGGGGGATGCGCTGCCGGCGGCGATGTCGGAGATTATCGAAATTGTTATTGCGGAGGGTGCTACTACTACTCTTGACGATACGATTTTGTTGAATGCAATCAGTGAAGGCACGGGCTCTGGCAGTTTTATTTGGGATATTGAATACCAGACTGGTGTTACTGCTACTATTACTATTACTCCAATGGCGGGTGGGGATCCTATCGCTGTTATTAATAATGCGGAAAAAAAGGATGAGCGGCTCGATATTCCGGTTGGACAGTATCAGGTGGTGTTTACACTGACACTGGCTGACCATAAAACCGTAAACCTGCCGCAGGTTATGCGTGTGTATCAAAACATGACAAGCCGTTTTCCCGATACGGGGGCGTTTGATTTTTCCGATTACTTTATCTATGATTTTTATGATATTCTGTTTGAAAGCAATGGCGGCACTTTGTTTACCGCTGTGCCTGTTGTTTTTGACAAATCTTTTACGGAAATGGGATTCAATATTGATAATTATATCCCAACCCGTGACAACTTTTTCTTTGACGGCTGGTACACAGAGCCGGCTTTTACAACTCAATTTAATCCTGATACAAAGATTAACAAGGACACCACCCTGTACGCAAAATGGGGAACGGTTTCTGTTAATAATGTAACCACAACAACCATATTTGACAACCTTGCCGCCGCTCTTACTTCAATCACAACTACCGGAACTTACACGGTAACGATTGCTTCTAATCAGGAGCTTGCACCTACACCCCTTACTGTCAATAACACAAACATCACCCTTGTTGCTGCAAACCCGGCAAGCCCGGTAACCGTGCAGCTTTCCGAGAACGGAAGCCTGCTCACTGTGGAAAGCGGTGTTACGCTTTCGTTGGGGAATGGGGTTGTTTTGCGGGGGCGTAATGCAACCGAACATGGCGCGAATAATAACACTTGGCTGGTAAAAGTTAATGACGGCGGTACGCTGAACATGAATAACGGTTCTGTAATTACTGGTAACACTACTTCTTCTCCGGCCAATGGCGTTGGGGTATTGGTTCATGGAAACAATGCCTCCTTCATCATGGAAGGCGGTAGAATCAGCGGCAACCATGTAATTGTGAGCGTTGGCGGTTTCGGCGGCGGGGTGATGGTGGCGAATGGCGGTAGTTTCACCATGAAAGGCGGTGAAATCAGCGGCAACACAATAACTGCTACAGCTGACCCAAATTCTGTTTTAGGCGGCGGAGTATCGTTATTGGGCAGCGGGTCATCTTTCACCATGGACGGCGGTGAAATCAGCGGCAACGAATCAACAGGTACTGGCGGCGGGGTGTTTATACAAGACGGCGGTTTTACCATGAACGGTGGTGAAATAAGCGGTAACATTGCAGCTTCCGGCGGCGGAGTAATGATAACAGGAACAGACACTTCCTTCACCATGTCCGGCAATGCGTTTATTCACGAGAATAACGATGTGCGATTATCTTCACCGTCAACAATCACAATAGACCCCGAGCTTTCACCCTCTGATCCGCCAATAAGAGCAGTCATCACTCCTACAGCTTACAATGTAGGCACGCAGATCTTACATGAGGACAGTGTAAACCTAGTAGCAGCAGCCGAAAGATTTGCGATAACGCCGGATGGGGACAATGTCTATTACATAGACAGCGACGGGAAACTTGCAAGACCCGTTATCACCATAACTACGCAGCCTACAGACAGCACCGTAACCTTTAACTCCATTAGCGGCAGCTTGAGTGTAGTTGCCAGTGTTGACGGCGGCAGCTCTATTACCGGCTACCAGTGGTACAGAAATACCGACAATAACAACACAAGCGGCACTCTGATAGATGGTGCAACAAGCGCAAGCTACCTCATACCCACAAACCTTAATGCCGGAACGCATTACTTTTATGTTGTGGTAAGCGCAGACCGGGGAGCGGTTCCTGTGACGAGCAATGTTGCTACCGTTACCGTCAAAGTGAACGCAGGCTTTAACATCACTTATGAAAAAATGAAAGACGGCGCTCCTAATCTTGATACCGGTGTAATACTGTCCCGCGCGGTAAAGGCTTCCCGTGAATTCAGCGTAGATGCCAACGATTTCCCCAATGTTATCTGGTATCTGGATAATGAACCATATACGACACATTCAATAAGAGTTACTCTAGATCCGGCTGATACGGAGTTTTACAATGTTAATTACAACAGGATAGGAAAACATTTCCTGACTGTATTTGCGGAGGATACCAACGGCACTTGGCACAGTAAAACCGTTTGGTTTGAGGTGGTAGGCGTTGCCGTTACCACCGTTGACGGCTCAGGCACGGCGACTGATCCGTTCATCATGCAGGGTAATTTTATAAATGTCCTGGACTATATAAATAATTCTGCTAAACCCGGAGTTTATGAACTTGTGCTTGATGAAAACATTGAACTGGGAGCCCAAAGATTAAGTGGAGGCGGCACTCACCTGATCCTCCGCGGCTCAAAACCAGTTGAGATTCAAGCTGAGGCTGTCCCTGTTACTCTCAACTCCAAAGATGCTCATTTATTCAATATTGAAGGCGGCGCCAGCCTTACCATTGGCGAGAACATCACCCTTAAAGGAATAGATAATAATGCTAACGGGACTCTGGTAACTATACACAACGGCAGCTTTACCATGGAAGATGGCTCCAAAATTACAGGCCATAGCGCAAGCTCTTTAGACGGCGTTGTGTTTGTAGGCCCGGGTAATGTTAATGATCCTGCAAGAATATTTACAATGAACGGCGGTGAAATAAGCGGGAATCATAATTCTAATCCTAATTACCAAGGTTACACCATTTCAGCCGTAACAGTACACTACGGCGGTCAGTTCATCATGACAGGCGGAAGAATCGAAGGTAATACAAACGATTTCCCAGGCGTAGGCAGTCCCCTTAGCCTAGACAATAACCGCGGCAAAGCAGATGTAAGAATATTGGAAGACGGTGTCTTCACAATATCCGGCTCAGCCTTTATTGATGCGCTTTTCCTGGCTTCTGCCAACCAAACCAGATCTTCTATAAATGTAGGCGGCCCCTGGACTGGCCAAATAGGCAGCCTCTCCATTCGGGCCGGCAATAATACCATTCCCGAAGCTATAAACACCTATAACAATCAGCAAATTATCACGCTGCTTAATGGTGTATCGTTCAGCTTACAGGAACTTAGAGAAAAGTTCCCAATTGGTGAGTTCCGCGCAACTGATGCCCCCTATTATCAGCTCATCAGCGGTACTCACGAACTTGGTGTAGTAGACGACGGTTTTGGGCTGGTAGGGAATTGAGTGAGTAGTGAGTAGTGAGTAGTGAGTAGTGAGTAGTGGGTAGTGATTAGTGATTAGTGGGTAGATTGTTGTTTGTGAGCATAGCTTGTTGCCAGTACGCACAGCCTGCGAACAGCAGACTAACTACTAACCACTACACACTAACCACTATTATTTTGTTATAATTAAAAGAGGAGGAAAATATGTCTGAAATTGCAATTGAAGACCGAAAAAAAAGAGTCCTCTATGCAAATTATATTATTAGAACATTTGCGAGTGGGTTTAAAAGGCCTATACCGGAAGTTGTAGAATATCTGGATGAATTTGGCGGATTGCAGTTTCTTATTGATAATTATGAGTACGAACATACTCAATCCGAATACCACACGCACATGGCGCTGCTGGAAGTTTGCAGAAATAACGGAGGTTGGCTTTAGATGCAAGTATTCCATGGCAGTGACACCAGAATAGAGAAAATCGATCTTGCTAAAAGTGAATTTTTTAAAGACTTTGGCAGAGGATTTTATGTTACCAACAACCGTGAACATGCATATTTGCGGGCAATGGATGTAGTTAAACGACGCAGTTCCGATAAACCGGTCATTACGGTATTTGAGTATACAGAAGCCTATCCCATTACAGTTGGAATGAATATTAAAATGTTTGAAAATGTTTCCAAAGAGTGGGTGGAATTTATAATGCTTAATAGAAACAGGCGTATTTCACATCCTGCTCATACTTTTGATACCGAAGCTATTCTTGAGGCAATAATTTCAGATTTTAAGGAGACAGAATATACAGCTATAAAAGCATTTTATTTATCTGATGTGTATAAAAAACTTTCCAATACAGACACTTTGCTTTGGAAAGAATCCTGGCAAAGTATCTATATGACACTTAAAGAACAATTCGCAAATGAAACCGAGGAAAGCAATTAGCAAAGAGGAGATAGCAATGAGTAAAAACAAAATAACAAATCACAGTTTGCAAGATGTAAAAGGTAACACTTGGAAACGGAGTATTTGCTACCTGCTACCTGCTCTCTGTTACCTGCTAATTGTTGCCGCTTGTCCTAACCAGCCCAATCTGCCCAAGGTTCCGCAGACCACTCCGCATGGTTATGGGTATTTTTCACTGCATGATGAAGTTACAATAGTGCGGACTATTTTGCCGCAAACCGTTCAGGAAGACTTCCTTGGCTATACGCTTGTGTTTACTTACCTTGATGATTCCAGCGAGCCTGTTGTTACAGAGCCCCGTACCAACAACAATCTTGCCTATCCTGTTCTGCTTAGGATAGGGAAATGGAAGTTAGAAGTAACAGCCTTCATGGATGCGGACAGAACTCTTTCTGCGGCAACGGGAAGCATTGAGATAACCATTGTAGAAGGGGAAACCACTTACCCTGACGATCCGCTTTTGTTGAACGCAATCAGAACCGGCACGGGGACAGGCTCGTTTAACTGGAATATTAATTTTCCTGATGATGCTGTCAATCCGGTAACTGTTACCATAACAATAACTCCCATGCCGCCGGGTACACCGGGAAGCATTGATCCCATAACCAGTGCGGGAAAAACCGACACACTAAACGATATTCCCGTGGGGCAGTATAGCGTGACATTCGAACTGAAGCGGGATAATTATAAAACCGTGAACCTGTGGGATATAATGCGTGTGTATCAAAATATGACAAGCCGTTTTCCTGATACGGGCGTTCATAATTTTACCGATTTCTTTATTTATGATTTTTATAATGTTACCTTTAACGAGAACTATATTGACGGCAGTTCAACGCCGCATTCTGTTTTGCACGGGACAAGCGTATCAGAGCCTACCGACGCCCCCACCAGAACCAACTATATTTTTGACGGCTGGTACACGGACAACGGAACCTTTGCCAATCAATATGATTTTAACGCGCCTGTGTTAAACGACATCACCCTTTACGCCAAGTGGCTGCAAGCGGGAGATTTTGGCATAACCAAAATCGATTTGTACGATTACAAGTCGCCGGTGATAGATAGCGAGCTTGAACTGTACAAGCCGGGATCAGGAATGCTGAATGAGGCGGATCTCAGTGTGGAAAATCACGATCTTTACGAGAGCATCGAGTGGATATATAACGGCGCACCCATATCAGGTGCACCTATATCTGGCACAAACGGAGAAACTATTACGCTTAATGCGGCGGACTACCCGATGGGCACTCTCTTCCTCACCGTAAGGGTGCGGACTGTCTTACAGCCCACAATCCCGTTTACCCGCACCGTCAGCTTTACCGTGATACAGAACGCCGCCGCGCCACAGATTACCGTTCAGCCGAAGGACGCAAGTTATGACGCAGGACAAACGCCTGCGCCTCTCTTTGTTACCGCTTCCAGCCCTGATGACGGTGCGCTTTCATACCAGTGGTATCATGGCGGCTCGCCAATTTCGGGAGCAATAGGCACAAGTTATACTCCAGTTCTTGCTTATGGGATGTACTCCGTAGAGATAACGAATACCAATAATACACTGAATGGCAAAAAGACTGAGGCGGTAACAAGCGATGTGGTTGTAGTCACGATGGGGGTTGCACCCGGCGATTATCCCTTTGTTATAACAGGCAGCGCCGCAGACGGATTTAGCGCAGCTCTGGGCGGTGTTCCAATTATCGCAGGCAAGCCTATTCAAGATGTTATTGACGAGATAAGAATCCATGCCAATGGCACAGACTGCGAAATACAATTTGGCGATGGGACAAATGTCTTAGATATTGGTGCAAACAGTATAGTTTTTGGAAACACTTGGGGAAAAATTACACTGTCAGGGAGTATAACGATAGGGCGGCATGCTTCAAATAATTATGGTATCAGTTTTGAAAATGCTGTTTCTGCTGATATAAAAGGCAGTATTGTATATACGGGAACTATTACTCTTGGCTTGACGGCGATTCAAACTTCCTCCGGCACTTTTTTAACTGTTGATGGCGGTACGGTTTCTACAAGTACTGCTAGGACTATTTCGAATTCTTCAGGTACGGTGATAATTAAAGGGGGAACAGTTTCTTCAGAAGGTACTGCTATTACTATTGTGAATTCTTCAGCAGGTACGGTGGAAATTAGCGGCGGCACGGTTTCGGCAACAAATGGTACTGCTATTTCGAATTCTTCAGAAGTGACAATTAACGGAGGGGCAGTTTCTGCAACATCAGGTACTGGTATTTCGAATACTTCAAGCGCTACGCTGATAATGAGCGGTGGTACGGTTTCTGCAACAACAGGTTCTGCTATATCTAATACTAATGGTACGGTAACAATTAACGGCGGCACGGTGAACGCGATAACAGGCAGGGCTATTTATGTTTCGGGTAATTTTGCTTCAGTAGGGAAAATCATCGTGTCGGAAACTGCAGAAGTTACTTCGGGAAATACAAATGCCGCTCGAGGCACAATTCATCTTGAAGACACCAATGCCAGTACTGCAGTGCGGCTTGAAATTACCGGCGGCACGGTACAGAACACTGTAGCCGGCGGCAATGCGATTTACAATAATACCCACGGCGGAGTAACAATAAGCGGCGGCACGGTTCAGGTAACAACAGGCAGAGCGATTCACAACCAGTCTACCGGCGATCTAACAATAACCGGCGGCAGAGTTGAGGCGACAGAGTCGTCAGTAGGCTATGCGTTTTACAACAACGGTACCGGCGCGGTAAATGATGATCCAACCGCTGCTACGATTATTGGGTTGAAGATGTATTCGCCGCTTGTCATCACCATCACTAGCGGAAATGTGATGCAGATACTGCAGGACTACATTCACGACAACCTTGATAGGTATTACAAGTTGGAGGGCAACATCGATCTCTCGTCTGTCTCCAACTGGAAGATCATAGGCGAAGATGACAACCCCTTCACCGGCACTTTTGACGGAGGCGGGTTTACAATAAGCAACATGACAATCATAGAAGACAACCCAAATAATGATAATCGAGGACTATTTGGCGCAGTAAGTGGAACGGTAAAAAACCTTGGGCTTGTTAATGTCAACATCTCTGTTACCAATCTGCATGATAACCGTAGTACCGGCGGCATAGCGGGAATTATCAATCAAAATGGCAGGTTGGAAAACTGCTTCGTTATAGGCTCTGTAGAAGGCAAGAACAATGTCGGCGGCTTGGTTGGGTGGAACGATGGGATAGTGAGAAACAGTTATTTCATTGGCAGTGTAAAAGGCAACAATAGAGTCGGCGGACTTGTGGGAAGCAACGCCCGCGTTACAGGGGGAAGCCATGCCATTTTGGAGAACAGCTATGCCGCAGGGACTGTCCAGGGCAACAACACTGACGCAGAAGATTACGGTGTCGGAGGTCTGGCGGGAGGAAGTGAAAGACAAAATGATCGTGGGGGTGGAATAGTAAGGAACAGCGTTGCTTTGAATAGTTCGGTAACAGGAAATTACAATGTCGGACGCGTCAGAGGAAGCAGCACCGACCTCACCCTCACCAACAACTACGGGCGTGCGGATATGATTCTGCCAGCCGGTGTAACTGCTGAATCCAACGAAGACGGCATACACGGCGAAAACATTACCGTAGCGAACTGGGGCGACGAGGCTTGGTGGACGGCTTCGGGTAGATGGAACACAAGCACTGGCACTGACTGGGATTTTGACAATGTTTGGGAGTGGAACGATGTTACCAAGCTGCCCATATTGCGGGGCTTGGGGGCGCAGAACCACCGGGTACTATCGTATTTGGAGAGCTTGATATACAACGCCGAAGACAGGGCTGTCATCACCCTGCCGCCGGGGACTGATATGGTAGTTGACTCCACGATAACCGTAGACAAGGAAATAACCATTACCGCTTCGCCCGGCGAGGAAGCAATTATTCACAGGTCTAGTACAGTTCTTTCTCCTGCTATTACCGTAAAAAACGGCGGTAAACTTACTTTGGAAAGCAATGGCGGAACCCTAATCATAGCCGTATCAGCCGGTACGGCCTTTCCTGGTGGTTCTGCTCCTCTCATTTCTGTGGAAGCCGGAGGTCAACTCTTAATTGACGAGGATGTAGAAATTACTAGTCATACTGGCGGCGATATGTCTTTTAGAGCGATTGAAATATCGGGCAGTGTTACCATGACAGGCGGTAAAATAAACGGCTTTTTATCCCGCGGAGCGGTTGCAATTAGCGGCGGAACTTTTACCATGAGCGGCGGGAGCATTACTGGAAACAGTGGAAATTCTACTACGTACGGCGGCGGCGGCGTAGCTGTTGATAATGGCGGAACCTTTACCATGACCGGCGGTGAAATCAGCGACAACCGTTCCGGCAGTATTGGCGGCGGCGGAGTGTGTGTCAGAAACGGAACATTCAATATGCATGGCGGGATAATCAGTAATAATTATTTTCAAACCTCCAGCTTCGACAGTAGCGGCGGCGGCGGAGTGCATGTTAATAACAACGGAAAATTCAATATGTACGGCGGTGAAATCAGCGGCAATTATGTCACCACCATTTACCAGGACATTACTTACGCGAGGACGGGCGGCGGTGTTTTTGTCCAGAACGGCGGCACATTCAGCAAAACCGGCGGCAGCACCATTTACGGTATGGACGCTTGGGACACTTTCGGCACAGACGGACAGGCAAAATGGAACAGAATCACGGTTAGTCCCAGTCCCTTCGACCTTTACGCAGGACGGGGTTATGCCGTGTATTGGGAAAGGACGGTAGATCCCCTGTTCCGCGACAACACCGCCGGTCATGATTATAACATGTCTACTGTTGATGCAAGCGGGTGGGAATGATTAGTTGTTAGTGAGTAGTGGATAGTGGGTAGCAAAGATAACAAACAACAGCTCCGCGCCTCAGCGCCTCCGCGCGAGGAAAAAAGAAAAGTATGCTATAATTAAAATGGAGGAAATACCATGATATATTTTACCCGCACCTATTTCCACAGCGGAAACCTTCTATATCCTTGTACAAATCCTGAGAAAATTCAGACTTGCCCGGCACACCGCAGGCATCGGCGCGGCAATGAGTGCAGTCGCGGAAGACGGTTATATGCTTTTCCGAATCTTGCCGTGCCTTTTTTTTAGCCGCGCAGTCAGGCCGATTCACTTCAGAAAGTTCCCCTCTGGGAATTAACGGAATAATATTGTGTCTTTTTGCTCCAAGCTGGGCAATGGTGCGCGCAATATCTTCTATATGATTGTCATTAATACCGGGGATAAGCACAGTATTTATTTTTATATCGATACCAAGCTCCGCCGCCTCTTTAATACCGGCAAGCTGTCGTTCCAAAAGAATCCGCGCTGCTTCTGTGCCTTCATGCCGTTTCCCTTCAAAATCAACATGGGAAACAATCTTCTCTCCTATTGCAGGATCAACAGCGTTCACAGTGACGGTAAGGTGGCGCACTCCTAAATCAAACAGGGCTTGTGCTTTTCCTTTTAGTCCAAGCCCGTTTGTTGAAAGGCACAGAGACAACTGTGGAAACTTTTGTTGCACTAGTCTGAACACGGCAAGCGCAGTGTCGTCTGCAAGCGCGTCTCCCGGCCCTGCAATGCCCACAACTTTAATTTCGGGGCACAGTTTAAGGGCGCGCGCCACTGTGTCCGCCGCCTGTTCAGGTTTTAAGATACCACGGGTTACGCCGGGGCAAAGTTCGTTTGCATTTATGTCTCTCTCGCAAAAACGGCATTTAATATTGCATGTTGCACTTACAGGCAAATGAATACGCCCGTACTTGCCATGAGCAGCGTTGTCAAAACAAGGGTGCATATCTTTTTCTCCTATAAGTTATAATCTTGCTGAATATCTTGCGCAAAGTTTAGAAGCTTCAGTAATTTAACGCGAAGCTCTGCAAAGTCGGAGGCTCCTCTATTGCGGGGATATGATGACGGTACATTGATAATTTCCGTAATCCTCCCCGGCCTTGGCGACATTACAATAATTCTCTGGCTTAAATAAATTGCTTCATCAACATCATGGGTAATAAGTATCATAGAGTTGCCGCGTTCCTGCCACAGGCGGATAATTTCATCTTGCAAAGTCATACGGGTAAAGCTGTCCAGCGCCCCTAAAGGTTCGTCAAGCAACAGTACTTCAGGCGAGACAGCAAGGGAGCGGATTAACGCAACCCTTTGCCTCATTCCGCCGGACAACTGGTGAGGAAACGAGTTTGCAAATTCATAAAGACCCACTGTTTTAAGAAGGGAGTCCGCAACTTCCGTATTTGAACGGCTGCCCTTGTTAGTAAGATAACTCTTTGCGGACTCCAACGCAAACAAAATATTTTTTCTAACGGTCAGCCACGGAAAAAGAGCATGCTCCTGAAACACAAGACCGCGTTCAGGGCTTGTCCCTTTTATCGGCTTGTCTCCGCAAAGAACAACCCCTTGAGTGGGTATTTCAAGGCCTGCAATTATTCGCAGAAGAGTTGTCTTGCCGCAGCCGCTTGTTCCTACAATAGAAATAAATTCTCCCGGCTCTACAGTCAAATCCAATAGTTCTATTGCGCACAGAGTTTTGTCCATGTCGCTTCTTGCAAATGTTTTGTTTAAGCCTCTTATTTCAATCTTCTTACTCATAAAACACCGCCTTCTTTCCAGCGCAGAACTCGTTTCTTAATCAATGTAAAAACGGCGTTTACCGTAAAGAATGTCAAACAAATAATAATTACCGCTCCGTACATTTTTGCAAATTCCGCCCAACCCCTCTGCCAGCTTATATACCAGCCAAGACCAGCTTCCACTCCCATCATCTCCGCAACAAGCAAAGCGGTACAGGCAATAGACATTCCCTGAGTTAGTCCCTGAAAAATAAACGGAGAAGCCGCAGGCACTGCCACCTTGAACAAGAGCCGCGCCCTTGAAGCGCCAAAAGTTCTTGCCACTTCAAAGTTGGACTTTGGAATGTTCAGCACACCGTTCATCGTTGTCATTGTAACAGGGTACCACACGCCAAGCGCAATAAGAAAAACCGATCCGCCAAATAAACTTGTTGCAACAATCAATATTATAGGAAGCCATGTTGTTGACGGAATTGGCCCTAGCACTTTTACCAAAGGCCAAACCCAGTAGCGGACTTTTTCCGACCAGCCTGCGGAAACACCTGTTAATATTCCCGCAAGACCCCCTATTGAATAACCTGTAAACAAAAGTACAAGCGAATGTCTTACAGATTTAAGAAGTATGACCCTGTCCGATATAATAGCGTTAAGGATAGCATCCGGCCATGGAAAGTACGGCAATGGCAGATACCCTGTTTTCAGCGTTGCAAAATCATAAGCAAGAAACAAAAGGAAGATGACAATACCGATAGGCGCACCTTCCCTAAGTTTTTCAAACTCTCGTTTGGAAAAAATTGCGATGATGTTCCGTACAAAAAACAACACCGCAAATATTCCTATAAAGTAAACATATAAATCCGTAGGCCTGTTTATGTCCAACGATGTAAAGTTTTTAAAGTTGGGCACAAATTTAT
>Ga0099364_10002072_pt1 | contig 32286 bp, 22 predicted proteins | sample TergutTh196P3_FD_73070 | JGI IMG/M metagenome (GOLD analysis project Ga0099364, IMG submission 73070) | Microcerotermes parvus P3 segment gut microbial communities from Pointe-Noire, Republic of the Congo - Th196 P3 | ecosystem: Host-associated > Arthropoda: Insects > Digestive system > Gut ... | reverse complement strand
ACATACCGCGATATGGGCATTGTTGGGCGATGATGAAAAGCTGTCTGTAAGAGCAAGGGATATAATAGCCGACAAGACCGTTGAACTTGCCGTCAGCATTGCATCCGCTTGGGAAATTGCCATTAAAATCAGCAAAGGCGGCAAAATTACGGACATGAGCGGCGTTGCGGTCTTTATAGATAAGCTCCGCGAAAACGGCGTGGAAATACTTGGAATAACCGCCGAAGAAGTCAAGATCGTTGAATCCTTGCCGTTTATTCATAATGACCCATTCGACAGGATTATTATCGCTACTGCAAAAAGCAACGGATTAACGCTTATATCCGTTGACAAAAACGTATGTAAGTATGACATTCCTTGTGTTTGGTGATTACAAAAGCCAAGTAACATAGATTCAAGGAGGTCAATAATGCAAATCAGTGAAAGCTTACTGAATAACTGTTTAGATAACATAATCAGCCAAAAATATGTATTTAGTACAGTTTTGCGCGTTGAAAGCGGCGATGGCTCTTTTTCTTGGATGAGTTCAAGAGGGGAGATGAAGCCTGACAGCAAGTATTTTATTGCGAGTGTCACAAAACTATATGTTACAGCGGTTATCATGTCCTTAATTGAAGAACGAAAATTAAGCCTTGATGATAAAATTTCAAAATATATTTTAAATGATATGGAAAGGCTTCATATTTATAAGGGCTTCGATTATTCTTCCCAAATAACAGTCAGGCATCTTATTTCTAACACATCGGGCTTGCCCGATTATTTCACTGGTTCAGCGTTTAACTTGCTGTTGCAGGGCAGGGACGATTCATGGGGATTTGAACAGGCAATTCAAAGCGTAAAGCAGATGAATCCTAAATTTGCTCCGGGGCAAAAAGGAAAAGTGGCATATTCAGATACAAATTATCAAATATTAGGGAAAGTCATTGAGACTGTTACGGAAAAAGAAATTGACAAGGTTTTTTCAGAGTATATTTTTGATAAGCTTGGGTTTCGTAATACTTACGTGTATAAGGATACCGCCGATAATGAGCCGACAGCATTTTACCATAAAGCAAGAAAATTATGGTTGCCTAATTATATGGCATCAATTTCCGTTGAAGGCGGCATTGTATCTACAGCGGAAGAAGTTATGATTTTCTTGAAAAAATTCTTTGATGGCCATTTTTTCCCGCAAGAAAAAATAAAGGACTTGAAAAAGTGGAATTTACTCTTTCCGCCTCCCAGCTTGTTTTATTATGGGATAGGATTAGAAAAACAACCCACGCCGAGGTTTATTTCGATTAAAAAGCCCATCAATGAAATTATCGGGTTCTGGGGACAAACTGGTTCTTTTGCATGGTATAATTCCGATACCGATTTGTACTTCACCGGAACGGCTAACCAAGCCAATGGGCAAGGACATCAGGCAGCAGGGAAAGCAATGTTTAAAATAATTAAATCAGTGCTGTAAATTATTTACTTGGCTCGTGCGTGGGCTCGTGCGTGTGGATTTATGAAAATGCTTCGCATTTCCTTTGAAAAGATTTACTTGGCTCATGTGTGTAGATTATGGTATAATGTTCCCATGGCCACAAAAAGGAAAAGAAACCGCAAGAAAAAAAATATCCGCCTATTAATAACCTTTATTTCGACCCTTACAATCGTTTTGCTGGTCGGCCTTTTGGCACTTTTTCTTAACCACCATTTTGCCCGGACAAACGAGTTGAGGGAGCATTCTGATAATATGGCAAACTTTCTGGCCGAGCTTAATTCCCCAAATGAGCCTGTTTCAGCCAGCGAATTGACCGAATCAGTCAATGAAGAAGCTGATGAGCCAGCGGATTTGCCTATCCCTGCCCGCTATGTCAATGTTTTAAACGACCCCGAATATATGCGCGAGAACCGTATCTATGCCAAAGACGCAATTGTTCCGGGTGAAGCAAGGCTTCTTTTTGCCGGAGATATTCTTTTTGATTCTTATTATGCTGTCATGGCTAACGCCATCAAGCGCGGTGATACAGTTGACGCGGCTTTTTGCCCCGATACTTTGAAAATAATGCGTGACGCAGATGTGATGATGCTGAATAACGAATTTACCTATACGACAAGGGGAACTCCGTTCCCGGAAAAACTTTATACTTTCCGCGCCAAGCCTGAGAAAGCGGATTGGCTTAATGACATGGGCGTAAACCTTGTTTCCCTTGCCAACAACCACACCTTTGATTATGGTGAAATCAGCCTTTTAGATACGCTTGATACCCTTTCCGCCTACGGAGTCCCTTATGTCGGAGCGGGCCGCAATATCGATGAAGCCAAAGCCCCGGTTTATTTTATCATCAGCGACATAAAAATTGCTTTTGTCGCCGCCACCCAAATTGAGCGAATGTCCAATCCTGATACCCGCGGGGCAACGGAAACCCTGCCCGGTGTTTTCCGCTTCCTTAATAATGAAAGGCTTCTTGATACTGTCGCCGAAGCCAAAGAAAACAGCGATTTTGTTGTTGTATTTCTTCATTGGGGCAGCGAAAGAGCCGAAGAGCCGGATTGGTCACAGCTCGAACAAAGCATGAAAATTGCCGCCGCCGGAGCTGACTTAATCGTTGGGGCCCACCCCCATGTTTTGCAGGAAATATCAGCCCACGGCAACACCCCGGTTGCTTACAGCCTTGGCGATTTTTGGTTTAGCTCCCGGACGGTTGACACGGGACTGCTTGAAGCGATTTTTGATGTAAACGGCCTGAAAAGCCTTCGTTTTATCCCGGCGATTCAGCATAATTGCGTCACATCTCTTTTACATGACGGTGAAAAAGAGCGCGTCCTTAATATAATGCGCGACCTTTCGCCGCGGGTAAATATTGATGATGATGGGGTAATCACCTGGTAATAAAATGGAAATAAATGGAAATAGGAGAAAATATGTTCATCATCATTGGCCTTGGCAATCCGGGCATGAAATACGCTGGAACGCGCCACAATATTGGCTTTGATATTGTTGATGCCCTGGCAAAAAAGCACAACATAAAAGTCAAAAGCTTAAAGCACAAGACGATAATGGGAAAAGGTTCGATTTATGGACATAAAGTTTTTCTTGCCAAGCCCTTTACTTATATGAATTTGAGTGGTGAACCTGTCCGCCGGATCATAGAATATTATCATCTTGATGAAAAGAATGAGCTGATCGTGATTGCTGATGATATAAGCCTTCCGACCGGCCAAATCCGGATGCGCAAAAAAGGCAGCGACGGAGGCCATAACGGCCTGAAAAGCATTATCAACAACTTCGGCCACAACGAATTTATCCGCATGAAAATTGGCGTCGGCGATAAAAAAGATGGTGACCTTATCGGCCATGTCCTTGGCCACTTCTCCGGAAGTGACAAAAAAATAATGCGCGAATGCACCAAAAACGCTGTTGCCGCGATTGAAGCCATCATTGAGGACGGGCTAGACAAGGCGATGAATGTATATAACCGCAAAATAGACGAAATAAAGGATTCCCAATGAAACCCCTCTTAACCCCTATCCACGAACTTGGCGAATTTGACGAGATGAAAACCCTGCTTCGGAAACCGGGCAAAACCTTAGCCCTTTCTGGCTGCGCCGATTCGCAAAAACTCCATATGGCCTATGGCTTAAGCGAGGATTTCCGTTACAAAATCATCGTCACCTTTTCTGATATCAAAATGAAGGAAATTTATGAAGAATACCGTTTTTATGACCGGAATATTAGTATGTTTCCTGCCAAAGACCTTATTTTTTACCAAGCTGATGTCCACGGCAATTTGCTCACAAAGGAACGGGTAGGCTGCCTAAGGAATATCATTGAGGGCGGGCCTCATACTATTGTGACGACTTTTTCCAGCCTGATGTCGCCGATTATTTCCCTTGATTATTTAAAAGAAAATATTATTAATATCGGCACTTCCAGTACAATTGACAAAGACAAACTCGCTTTAAAGCTGATAAAGCTTGGCTATGAGAAAAATTATCAAGCCGAAACCCAAGGGCAGTTTTCTATCAGGGGCGGAATTATTGATATTTTTGATTTTACGGAAGACAACCCCTACCGGATTGAATTGTGGGGTGATGATGTTGAATCAATCCGCGCTTTTGACTCACTCAGTCAACGCTCAATTGAAAAATTAAATTGCATCACAATTTACCCGGCAACAGAGATGGTGCTTTCAAAAGCCCAGCTTCACGCCGGAATGGAAAAAATAGAGGCCGAATGTGATCAGCAAGTAAAAAAACTCCGCGCCGCATTTTTTACCGCAGAAGCCCACCGCCTTGCAACCCAGATTCGCGAAATCAAGGAACAGCTGTTTGAATTTGAAACAACGGTTAACCTTGAAAGCTATATCCGCTTTTTTTATGAAAATATCGTTTCTTTTATTGATATTTTTGATAAAGATGAAACAATCTTTTTTATAGATGAACCAACCCGCGTCCGCGACCATGCCACGGCAATTGAGATGGAATTTAACGAAAGCATGAGCAGCCGCCTTGAGAAAGGCTATTTGCTTCCTAGCCAGACCGAGTTATTGTTTGGCGTGGACGCTATCGCCGCCGGGTTATCAAGGAAACGTGTTGTCACCTTATCCGCCCTCGATATGAAAAACCCGATTGTTCCGGCCGCCCGCAAAATTGACCTGACGGTCAAAACGATCTCTTCATATAATAATAGTTTTGAAGCTTTGGTAAAAGATATGGCACGCCTTAAAAAAAGCGGTTACCGTATTTTGCTCCTTTCGGGTTCACGCACTCGCGCAGCCCGGCTGGCTTCTGATTTGCGCGACCACGGCTTGACGGCTTTTTACAGCGAAGATGCCGACCGCGAAATAAATCCGGGGGAAATTATGACATGGTACGGCCGGGTTCTTCGCGGTTTTGAATATCCGCTGATTAAATATGCCATTATTGCGGAAAGCGACATTTTTGGGGCGGAGAAAAAACGCAAAAAAAGAAAACGCTATGAGGGACGGAAAATTGCCGATTTTGCGGAGCTAAAAGTGGGCGATTATATTGTCCACGAAAACCACGGCTTGGGCATTTACCGCGGCATAGAAAAAATAGAAGTTGAAAAAGTAGTCAAAGATTATATGAAGATTGAATACCGTGACGGCGGCAATCTTTATATTATCGCAACGGCTTTTAATGTCATCCAAAAATACGCTTCTTCCGATGCCAGAAAGCCAAAACTCAACAAACTTGGCTCGGTCGAGTGGGGACGCACCAAAACCAGGGTCAAAGAGGCAGTCAGCGAGGTTGCAAAAGAGCTGGTTGAGCTTTATGCTTACCGTCAGCAAAAATCAGGCTTCCAATATGACAAAGATACCGTCTGGCAGCGTGAATTTGAAGAGCTTTTTCCTTTTGAGGAAACCGAAGACCAATTGGCCGCTATTCATGATACCAAAGAGGATATGGAAAGCACCAAAATCATGGATCGCTTGATTTGCGGCGATGTTGGTTACGGCAAAACAGAAATTGCCATCCGGGCTGCTTTTAAAGCCGTCCAGGAAAACAAGCAAGTCGTTTACCTTGTCCCAACGACGATTTTGGCGCAGCAGCACTACAATACCTTTATCCAGCGCATGAAAGATTTTCCGGTCCGGATTGAGCTGCTTTCCCGCTTCCGGACTGCGGCCGAGCAGAAGAAAACAATTGCTGATTTGCGGAAAGGGCAGGTTGATATTGTGATTGGCACTCACCGCGTCCTCTCAAAAGATGTTGGTTTCCAAGACCTTGGCCTTTTGATTATCGATGAAGAACAACGCTTTGGCGTTACCCACAAAGAAAAAATCAAACATATGAAAGATAGCGTTGATGTCCTGACCTTGACCGCGACCCCGATTCCCCGCACCCTGCATATGAGTTTGGTCGGAATCCGTGACATGAGTGTCCTTGAAGAGGCCCCAATCGACCGGATGCCGATTCAGACTTTTGTCTGTGAATATAATGAAGAAATGGTTCGTGAAGCAATTGTCCGCGAGCTAAGCCGCGAAGGCCAGATATACTATGTTTATAATCGGGTTGCCAATATCGCCGATGTTGCGGCGGCTATCCAAAACCTTGTGCCCGAAGCAAGCGTTGCGTTTGCCCATGGCCAGATGCAGGAACGCGAGCTTGAGCGGATTATGTACGATTTTATCAATCATGAAATCGATGTTTTAGTTGCAACGACCATCATTGAAACGGGCCTTGATATTTCGAACGTGAATACAATGATTATCCATGATTCTGACAATATGGGCCTTGCCCAGCTTTACCAGCTGCGCGGCCGGGTTGGGCGGAGCAACCGCACGGCCTACGCTTTCCTAATGTATAAGCGCGACAAAATGTTAAAGGAAATTGCGGAAAAACGCCTTGCGGCGATAAAGGAATTTACCGACTTGGGCAGCGGCTTCAAGATCGCAATGCGTGACTTGGAAATCCGCGGCGCGGGAAATCTGCTGGGACAGAAACAGCATGGACATATGGAAGCGGTTGGTTATGATCTTTACTGCAAAATGCTTGATGAAGCGGTTAAAAACCTCAAAGGAATCAGCACTTTAGATGATTTTGCCACGACTGTTGATCTTGATGTTGACGCTTTTATCCCCGAAAGTTATATTGTCAACGAAATTCAAAAGCTTGATATTTATAAGCGGATTGCCGGAATTGAAAGCAAATCCGAATGTGACGACATGAAAGAAGAACTGATTGACCGTTTCGGCAACATTCCAACCTCGGTTGAAAATTTGCTGCGCATTGCCTTAATCCGCATTGAAGCGAATGCCCTTTATATTACTGAAATTAAGGGTAAAACTGATGAAATAATCTTTTATCTTCGTCCTGACGCAAAAATAAAAGCTGAAATTATCCCGCTCTTTTTGAAGCGTCATCAAACAATCCGCTTTAGCCATAAAGGAACGCCTTATTTTGCAGTACGCTACAAAAAATGCGGCCTTGTCGAACGCGATGTTGCCACGCTATTAAAAAAGACCGAAGAAATGCTGGAAATCATGAAAGAGCTAGTTTGATTTCCAGCGGAAAATGCGGTTATGTAATTATTTTAACAAGAATCGTTTAAGATTCTTGTTTTACTTGCTTCTTAAAGCTTCATAAAGCTCAGCATTTGTTGACTGCTGGTAAGGGAATGAATAAAATATGTTCAGCAAACCGCAGGTGAATATGCCTAGGAAATGCCAGCCGATAAAGGACAAATCAAGGACAAAAGCGTTCCATTTGTTCCCCGTCATCATTTCCTTGGACTTGGCAAAAACCGATTTTGTGTCAAGGCCAGGGTTTTCAGCTAGAATAAAAGGCATCATCCGGTATTCATAATATTTGATAATTCCGGGGATTATCAAAAGCAGGCTCCAAAGGAAAACAAATAATCCGCGCAGGAATTGGGTTATCACAATATTCATATATGAATGCTTAAAGCCAAATCCGATTAGCGATAAATCGCCAGGGGCTAAGCGGGCAGAGATAAAGTATCTCCGGCAGCCGATTTCCAGCGGGTTTAAAAGGAAAAGGGAAACCGCCAGCGTAATAATGAATGAAATCATCACAAGGCCTAAGATAATTCCCAATTTGGCAAAAATCTCTGTTATGTAAAAGAGACCATAACCGCCCGATACGCTCACATCTGCATTCCTAAAAAAATTGCTGCTGTTATTGCCTTGGGCGCCACCACCGACGATGATGAGTAAAAACGCGGCTAAGACAGACTTCCAATAATTCTGTGTCAAAACAATTTTTGCATTATTCTTTAATTCAGCTCTGGTCCACATAATATTATCCTCTTCTTTCTATTGGCATGATTTATATCATAAACTATTTTTGAGAAAAAATCAAGACTTACTTGAAAAAAAAGGACTTCTGGCGAGAGAGCTTTTTGATTTGCATAACTGCTTAATTTCCTATAAAATATTACTTTACAGTTCAGCCAAGCGGATTGGATTGTCATAGGAGACGGAAGCTTGCTTCCGGAAACATATGACGATACAATCCATTTGGCACTCTGCCAAAGCGAGGTTTTGCAAAGCAAAATCGAGCTTGGCTGAACTTTATTCAATTACCGGACATTATCAATTCAAATTTTTTTCGAACAAGTGTTTGAAAGTCCTTTTTATCGGACTACATAAATGTTACGCTATTATTACCAAAGCGGATAAATCCGCAATGGAAAATATCCTCAGGATATGGAGGTAGCATTTATGAAAGGATATACTGTCAGCGAAGGTTACATGGGATTTGTCAGAGGGATTTATATGCTGTTTGCCAGCGAAGATGACTATCGGGAATACTTTGCCGAGGCGGCATGAAGATTTATCCAGAATTTCTGGCATAAGGATTAGGATTATGCACCGTATTATGTATGACTATTATCGGCAGCCGGCAACGGTTTTGGCCCCGGACCTGCTGGGGAAAATTCTTTGCCGCCAGCTTGGTGATGAAATTGTCCGTCTTCGGATTACCGAAACGGAGTGTTATCATGGCGAAACGGATACCGCTTGCCACGCCAGCCGGGGGAAGACCCCGCGGACGAAGGCTTTATATGAGCAGGGCGGGATAGCCTATATTTATTTGTGCTATGGAATCCATCACTTATTTAATATTGTCGCCGGGGATAGCGGCTTCCCCGGAGGCGTGCTGATTCGCGGGGTTGAGGGTTACTCCGGCCCTGGCCGCTTGACCAAGGCATTAGGAATCGACCGCAGTCTATACGGCATCGATCTGGTTAAGTCAGACCAGCTTTGGCTGGAAGACGATGGTTTCAAGCCCCTGTACAAAGCTACGAAAAGAATCGGAATCGACTATGCCGAGCCTGAAGACCGTGACCGATTGTGGCGTTTTGTCGTCACAAAATAAAATCAGCAAAAATATATACTTATCATCTTTTTTATGTTATGATACTTTTCGTGGGAATAATCCCAAATAAACCAAAGCGGGAGATTTTATGAGGAAAATAGGAACAATTGCCCGAGGCATAAGGGCCCCATTAATCAGGTCGGGTGACGACCTTGCAAATATTGTCGTAAATTGCGTACTTTCGGCGGCCGAGGAAGAGAATTTCTCGCTTAACGACAAGGACGTAATTGGTATTACTGAAGCCGTGGTTGCCAGGTCACAGGGCAACTACGCAGAAATCAGCCAGATTGCCGCGGATATCCGCGCAAAATTCGGCGGCCAGGAATTAGCAATCGTTTTCCCGATTCTTTCCCGCAACCGTTTTGCGAATATGCTCCGGGGCATTGCCGGTGGCTGTACGAAGCTATACATCATGCTATCTTATCCTGCCGATGAAGTTGGCAACGAACTGATTAATTGGGATATGCTCGATGAAGCCGGAATTAACCCTTATACTGACGTGCTAGATGAAAAGCGTTATCGCGAGCTATTTGGTTATGATGTAAAGCATCCTTTTACAGGAATGGATTATGCCGAATACTATAAAAGCCTCGGTGAGAATATTGAGCTGATTTTTGCCAATGATCCGCGGGCAATTCTCAAATATACCCCGAATGTATTAGCTTGCGACATTCATACAAGACACCGGACTAAGCGTTTGCTAAAGGAAGCCGGAGCGAAGATTGTTTATGGGCTTGATGATGTTTTGGCGCAAAGCGTTGATGGCAGCGGCTACAATGAACTATATGGCTTGCTTGGCTCAAATATGGCAACGGAGAACAAAGTTAAGCTGTTTCCCCGTGACTGCCAAGCTTTAGTCGAAGAAATCCAAACACTCATTCTTGAAAAAACAGGCAAAAAAATCGAAGTGATGGTTTACGGTGATGGGGCATTCAAAGATCCGGTTGGAAAAATATGGGAATTGGCCGACCCGGTTGTTTCCCCTGCTTATACCAAGGGCCTTATCGGAACACCAAACGAGCTAAAGTTAAAATACTTGCTCGATAATGATTTAGCCGGAAAATCAGAAGCGGAAGCGCGAAATGCCATGACCGCAGCCATAAAAAGCAAAGATAGCGAGCTGGGCGACAAGGCCCTTGGCACTACCCCGCGGCGTTATACCGATTTGATTGGCAGCCTGTGTGATTTGATGGGCGGAAGCGGCGACAAAGGAACGCCAATTATTTTGGTGTCAGGCTACTTTGAGAATTTTGCCTCGGAATGAAATAATTTTAGTGGCTAGGAGTTTACATTCAGTATGAAACAAGACATGATTATTATCCTTGATTTGGGCAGTACCGAGAATACCAGCTTAGCGCGTGAAATCAGGGCCTTGGGCGTTTACAGCGAAATATACCCCCATGATATATCCGCTTCGGAGCTTAGGGCATTAACGAATGCCAAGGGCATTATTATCTATGGCGGGCCGAATAATATCATTGATGGCGAGCCTATAAGCGTGGGAGCCCACCTTGCCGAAAGCGGCTACCCCATTATGGCGATAGCATATCGCCCAGGCAACTGGAATGCCGAATATCCGGATTGGGAAACGGCTGCCCCCCATTTAAAGGATTTTATTTTTGATACCTGCAAAGCAACAGCGAACTGGAATATGAAAAACTTCGTTGCTGATCAAATCGAATTAATCCGTAGCCAAGTAGGCGATAAAAAAGTATTATTAGCTTTGTCCGGCGGCGTTGATAGTTCTGTTGTTGCGGCCTTGCTGATTAAGGCAATTGGAAGCAACTTAGTTTGTGTCCATGTCAACAACGGCTTAATGCGCAAAGACGAGTCGGAATATGTTATCGAAGTTTTCGAAAAACAGCTTGCTGCCAACCTCGTTTATGTTGACGCAACCGAACGCATTTTAACGAAGTTAGAAGGAATCGCTGAACCAGAAGAAAAAAGAAAAATAATCGGCATTGAATTTATCCGCATTTTTGAAGAAGAAGCCCGCCGCCTCGGCGGAACTTGCGCAATCAGCTTTTTAGCCCAAGGAACTATTTATCCGGATATCGTTGAAAGCGGCACAAAAACCGCCACAGTAATCAAATCCCATCACAATGTCGGCGGCCTGCCCGCAGATATGCAGTTTGATTTGGTCGAACCTATCCGCCAGCTTTTTAAAGATGAAGTCCGCGCTTGCGGGCTTGAGCTTGGCTTGCCGGACGAAATGGTTTTCCGTCAGCCATTCCCCGGCCCCGGCCTCGGTGTCCGCTGCCTTGGCGCGATCACCCGCGACCGCCTTTATGCAGTCCGCGAATCAGACGCGATTCTCCGCGAAGAATTTAAACGCGCTGGCCTCGACAAAAAAGTCTGGCAATATTTCACCGCAATCCCCGACTTTAAATCCGTTGGCGTCCGCAACCACACCCGCACTTACGAATACACCGTCATCATCCGCGCCATCAATACCATTGACGCAATGACAGCATCAATAGAGGAAATCGAATGGCCGCTGCTCCAGAAAATAACAGCAAGAATCCTATATGAAGTAAAAAATGTAAACCGCGTCTGCTATGATTTGAGCCCTAAGCCAGTGGCAACGATTGAGTGGGAGTAGGAAAAAGACTACTTACCTTAAGTGATTACAGAACAGCCCTTAACGCCAATCGCATACAGGGGGACATTTATAAGCCAGCTTTCCTCACGGTAATCCCTCATTGAGGTTCTAAGGGAAATGGGCGGGTTGTATTTTTCCCTGTAAACTTTTAAGCGAACTTCTTGTTTCCCTTGCCAGAGCAAAATATGCAAGGACTTTTCGGCAAACTCTACAAAAAATCCAAGGACTTTTATTTTTTCCGCAAAATCATGCACTGCCCCTTAAAAATTTTTGCTTAAAACCAATCTTTTGAGTAGTCATAATATAATTAATTCATTAAAATCAAGTTGCAATTTTGTCCTCCAACATTTATAGTTAAGTAAAGGTATCAACATCCCCACTCACCCGCCAAGGAGTGCCCATGCCCAACCTGACCGCCACGCAGCGATCCAAAAACATGAAGAGCATAAAGAGCAAAGACACAACGATTGAGCTTTTGCTTAGGAAAGCATTGTGGACACGCGGCTACCGTTACCGGAAAAATTATTCTTCGCTGCCCGGAACGCCGGATATTGCCCTTACGAAATACCGGATTGCCATTTTCTGTGACAGCGAGTTTTTCCACGGCAAAGATTGGGAGATATTGAAGCCAAGGCTGATAAAAGGGAAAAACAGCGAATATTGGGTACAGAAAATTACCCGCAATATGGAGCGGGACGATGAGGTAAATAAGCGTCTGCTATTCGAAAACTGGACGGTTATCCGCTTTTGGGGAGCCGATATTGAAAAAAAGATAGAAGAATGTGTTGCCGTCATAGAGGAAGTCATTTTTGATATTAAGCGCAATACATCATACTCGCAATGACGAACCCAAGCAACCTAATCATTGCACCGTTTAATCACATTCCCGGCAATCGCGGCGACTTTCAAGATCGCTGACAGTTTGATGCGACCAAACCTTTCCCTTTAATTCAGTTAAGGCTTGCTTAATCGTTTTTTTGTCAAACTCGGCACAGGCTTCTTTAATAGCTGCCATCTTCTTAACGAGAAAAACTTCATCAATATCAAATTCGCCCTCGTTTTCATGGTCTTCCAGTAAATTGATTTTTGAGACCAAAGAGCGGATATTATCTAACAGAGTTGGCGTTTTTTTGAGCAGAAGTTCCATATTGCGTTCGCGGCCAGCTTGCTCCAAATCAAAGGCAAAAGCCGATAAGTCTTGTTCGCCGATGATTTCAAGGGCATTTTTCATGCCGTGGACACTTGTAATATAAAGCTGGATATCCTTTTCATCTTCAAATGTCAGCTTTGCGTACAAAACATCAAGGACAGCCAGTGCTTTTTTGGCATCTCTTAAAAAAGCGGCAATGACAGATTCCGCCAAGGTATATATTTTTTCGGCCGGAACAACCGTTTCTTTGTTTTCGCGCCTAGCCGCTTCAATCATTTCACTTGGCTGCTTATCACGGATTAACTCGTTAAGAACGATATTAAGCTCGTTCATGTCAATTGGTTTGGGAATAAATGCGTCAAAACCATTGGCAAGGAAATAATCCGCTTGTCCGGCGGCGGCATTGGCGGTCAAGGCAACGATCGGCTGGTTATATCCGGATTCGCGCAAAAATTTGGCTGTTTCCATTCCGTCTAATTGCGGCATCATATGGTCCATAAAAATGATGTCGTAAGTATGGCCGCTTTTTACCAGCTCAATCGCCTCAAAGCCGCTGGTGACTGTATCAATCATCAGGCCATAAGGGACAAGCAGCCCCTTGGCGACAAAAAGGTTCGTTTCGACATCGTCAACGATAAGCACCTTGCCATATGGCATATATTCGCGGGTAAACTGCGTTTTATTTGAGCGGAGATTATATTCAAGGTGGTTAACTTTAAAGTTTTCTTCGAAAGCGGGGCCGATTACTTCTGTTCCTGCCCGCTCCTGGGGAATTTCAACCGTGAAAACGCTGCCCTTGCCAGGCTTACTTTCGACCGAAATAGTGCCGTTCATTAAGTCAAGAAGCCGCTTGGTAATGCTCATGCCCAGCCCAGCCCCGGAAACGGCGATATTTTTCTTCAAATTGAAACGGGCATATTCTTCGAAAATAGCGGCAATTTCTTCTTCAGTCATGCCCTGCCCGGAATCGCTGACCCGGAATGTCAGAATTATATTATTTTCATCGGTCTCAATGGTAAAAATTTCCAGTTTGACTGAACCCCTGTCAGTATATTTGTAAGCATTGGATAAAAGGTTGTTAAGGATCTGCTTTAACCGAAGCTCATCGCCCTTTAGTGAAAGCGGGGTATTCGGATCAGCTTTCAGGACAAAGTCAATCGGCTTTGACTCATAACGCATCCGGGTTATCCCAACGCAATCATTAATTAAATCAGTTATATCATAAATGGTCGGATTAAATTCAAGCTTTCCGGTTTCGATTTTGGAAAAGTCAAGAATGTCATTGATGATATTGCCCAGCAATTCCGCCGAATCATAAATGATATTAAAAGCCTCTTCCGTATTCGGGGGAAGCGTTTCTTTTTGCAATTGGATTTCACTCATGCCCAGGATTGCGTTAAGCGGAGTGCGTATTTCGTGGCTCATATTTGCCAGAAAAATGCTTTTGGTATTGCTGGCAGCCAAGGCTTGGTCTAGGGCTTCGGAAAGCTTGTCGGTCAGCTCTTTTTGCTTGCGCAGATCCCTTGTATAACCAAGCACAACCCGCTCATCACCATAGGGAACGCCAATAAGGGTTATCTCCGCTGGGATAAGGGTCCCATTAGGATGCAGGTGAAGCCATTCAAATTCAACAGTCTGGCCTTCGAAAGCTTTGTTAACAAGGGCAATCGCTTTTTCAAGCGACCTTTGGCCATCGGGCTGGAACTCGGGCGAAAAATCAAGGAAACGCTCTGCATATTCTTCCTTGCTCGATAAGTCATATAATTTTACTGCGGCTTCGTTACAGCCAATCGTCTTTCGTTCTTTATTCCAAATTTGGCAGCAGATTGGAGCTGAATCCAGCATGAGGAGAATCCGTTCTTCTTCTTTTAGCCGCCGTTTCATGCGGTTAAAGCTGTCATTTTTGTGAAGCAGGGCCAAAACAAAAAAGCTGACAATTAAGCCGACGCAAAGAAGCAGCCAGTTCTCAAGATAAGTATACCATGCCCCGCCGTAAGTTACATCCAGATACCAATCAGCATGGAGGATCGGAAAATGCTTAACCATTGTTTGTGCTGTTTTTTTGGCTTTTTCATCATTGCTTAACAGGACTTGGCGTTCGCCGGTATCGGGATTAATCCGCCATAATTCAAAGGGATGGCTCTCATTGGACCAGTTGCCGATGTTTAAGGAATCAAAAACTTCGGGGAATTTCAGCGTAACAGAAACAATCCCCCATAACTCCTCACCGCCATCAGGCGTATTGACAAAAACAGCCCTTCTTGCTGCCAGCACCTCTTGACCTTGCACCGATAAAAAAGGGCCGGCAATGACTGTCTGGCGAAGCTCAATTGCCATCATCGCCTCAAGATTGCCGCTGCTTTCCTGGAAAAAATCGAACCCAAGCACACTTTCGCCCCCCTCATATGGCGTATAAACGTGTTCAACAACCCCATTAGGGGCTAAGAGGAAATTAAGGATGACCGGGTTGTCAAGCAAAAGCGGGGCCATATTATTAAACTCTTTTCCATAATCGGGATTTTTTGCGATTAAGGCTAAGGTTTCGATTTTGGTAAGCAATGATGTAATGCTGTCGCTTAGGTTAATAATTGATCCTAGGGTAATTTGCTCGACTTGGAGCTTTTCATTTTCGGAGCGGTTGAATATAACAATAAATATTATCACAAATGATAATATCAAGGTCACAAGAAATGAAATCAATGTACTTTTAGATAACTTCACGGTTCTACCTCAGCGAAAAGATCGCTAACTTCCAGAAAAACATTTACTATTTTGGGATCAAAGTGAGATCCTTTGCTTTCGATAATAATATCAAGGGCTTTGTCATGGGAAAATGCCCCTTTGTAAGGACGCTCGGAAATAAGCGCGTCATAAACATCAACAATCGCCATCACCCGCCCCTGCAAGGGGATATCCTCGCCCTTTTTGCCATGGGGATAACCGCTTCCGTCGAACCGCTCATGATGGAATCCGGCAAAAAGCTTGGCATGGTGCAGTAAATCTTGGTAGCCGGAATCAACGATGATTTCATTAATGATTCTTTCGCCCTCAAGCGTATGTTTTTTCATGGCTTCAAATTCTTCAATCGTAAGCTTGCCCGGCTTGTTAAGGATAAGGTCAGAGATAGTGACCTTGCCAACATCATGCAAGCGCGAAGCCAGGATAACCGCATCCATGTCCCACTTGCTGATCGTATCGGCATATACGCCAAGCCGGAGCATGGCCTTTAGCAATATTTCCATAAACATCGCTGTCCGTTCGATATGGTTTCCGGTAAAATCGTCACGGTTTTCCACTACGCGGGCTAGGGCTGAAACGGTGCTGTTGCGAAGCGCCCTTAATTCGCTTGTCTGTTCGTTGATGATTGCTTCTATTTCAAGATGGGTCTTAATCCGGTTTAAAAGAATCGGTTTCGTAAAAGGCTTATGGATAAAATCGACCGCGCCTAGCTCAAACCCGCGGACCTCGGCAGTCGTGTCTTTCCTGCTGGTCAGGAAGATGACAAAAATATCAGAAAAACGCTCGTCCTCTTTTAGCTTTTGGAGAGCTTCGAAACCATTCATTGCTGGCATTTCAATATCAAGGAGAATGAGGTCAGGTTTGACCTTTTCCAAAAAAGAAAACATATCCGCCGCTGATGGAAGCGTAAAGACACGGTAATCATCGGATAAAGCTTCTTCCGCTGACAAAAGATTAACATCATTGTCATCGACAATAAAAATAGTTTTCATAAAAAAAATTATACCATGAAATAAGAAATTGGGCAATAATTTTATATTTTTTCTTTATCTAGCCAATACTACTAAGGACAGGAAGGCAAAAATAACTCGGAGGATAAAAAATGCCAGTTGCAAATAAAAGCGTCATCTCATTCGGCCTAGTCGCAATCCCCATTGCGATGTATACCGCCGTCCAAGACAACGACATCCATTTTAACCAGCTCCATAAAGAAGACGAAAGCCGCATCCGCTACAAAAAAGTCTGCGCCCATTGTGAAAAAGAAGTAAAACAAGAAGACATCATCAAAGGCTACCAGTACGACAAAGACCATTATGTCACCGTTAGCGATGAAGAAATTGAAAAAATTAAAACCGCAAAGGATAAATCAATCCAAATTCTCCACTTTGCAAACCTTAACCAGATTTCACCGATTTATTACGACAAAGCCTACCATGTCCTGCCGGATAAAGGCGGAAATAAAGCCTTTGAGCTATTCCGCACCGCTTTATTTGACGAACAGAAAATCGCAATCGGCAAAACCGTCCTTGGCACAAAAGAAAAACTGATGGCAATAATCCCCCGCGAAGATGGCATCGTCATCCAGACAATGTTTTTTGAAGATGAAATAAAAGAAATTCCCAAATCTTACCAAAAATCAGATGTTGCCAATGATGAGCTAAAGATGGCAAAGCTGTTGATTGACTCAATGAATACGCCCTTTGAGCCAGAAAATTACGTTAATGAATACCAGACCCGGCTAAAGCAATTGCTTGATGACAAAGTCGCCGGAAAAGAAATTGTTGCGCCAAAAGAAGCCGAACGCACCAATATCATTGATTTGATGGAAGCCTTAAAGCAAAGCGTTGAGCAAAATAAGAAACCGGCAAAGCGGACCCGCAAAAAAGCAAGCGGGGAGTAACTGTTTAATTAGTCAGTCAAAATATAACTCGCCGTGATATTGTGTCCTAATTGGCTTTGAAACAAAAGTTTTCTATGGATAGAAGACGGCCAAGATATCACTGCGAGTTATTTTTGCCTTCCTCAATTTACTCTTTCACTGTTGCTATCCTCATAAATATATATTATACTAAACTCTGTAAAATAGCATATTTATGAAGGAGTATTTTTATGCCAAAGAAACAGACCCCTCCCCCCCTCACATTCGATAAAGATTTATTCAAGCGGAGCGTTGTTTATAATGTCCGCACTTTATACCGTAAAACAATGGAAGAAGCAAGCGAGCAGCAAGTTTTCCAAGCCGTATCTTACGCTTTAAAAGACGCTATTATCGGCTATTGGATGGATACCCAGCAAGAATATGACAAGCAAGACCCCAAGATGGTCTACTACCTTTCAATGGAATTTCTGATGGGACGCGCTTTAGGAAACAATATCATCAACCTAAAGGCGCTTAAGCCAATTAACGAAGCCCTGACCGAGCTTGGCCTCGACCTTAACTTAATTGAAGACCAAGAGCCGGACGCTGCTTTAGGCAATGGCGGGCTTGGCAGGCTGGCGGCTTGTTTCCTTGATTCGCTTGCAACGTTAGGATATGCGGCCTATGGCTGCGGAATCCGCTACCGCTTTGGGATGTTCAAACAGCAAATCGTAAACGGCTTCCAAGAAGAAGTGCCGGATAACTGGCTTGATACCAACAATCCGTTTGAGCTTCGCCGTCCTGAATATGCCAAAGAAGTAAAATTTGGCGGCTATACTGATGTATATGTTGACGAAAGCGGCAGGAGCAATTTTGTCCAAAAAGACTATCTGTCCGTCCAGGCAATCCCATATGATATGCCAATTGTTGGTTATGGAAGCGGAATAGTAAATACCCTAAGGATTTGGGATGCCCAGCCGATGGAATTTTTCCTGCTTGATTCCTCGGACAAAAAAGATTACCAAAAAGCAAAAGAGCAGGAACATCTTGCCCGCAGCATTGTTGAAGTCCTTTATCCTAACGACAACCATTATGCCGGAAAAGAATTGCGGTTAAAACAGCAATATTTCTTTATTTCCGCCTCTGTCCAAGAAGCAGTGGCAAAATTTTTGCGTACCCATTCAGATATCAGGAAATTTTACGAAAAAGTCACGTTCCAGCTTAACGATACCCACCCGACCGTGGCGATTGCCGAATTAATGCGGATTTTGATGGACGACCTATATTTGACTTGGGACGAAGCATGGGCGGTGACAACTAAAACCTGCGCTTATACCAACCACACGATTATGTCAGAAGCCTTGGAAAAATGGCCGATTGAATTGTTTAGCCGGATTTTACCCAGAATTTACCAAATTATTGAAGAGATTAACCGCCGTTTCATTGCCAAAATTGACCAAGCTTATCCGGGCAACCAAGAAAAAGTGCGGAAAATGGCGATTATTTATGACGGACAAGTCAAAATGGCCCATCTGGCGATTGCTTCCGGTTATTCAGTAAATGGCGTGGCCCGCTTACATACCGAAATCCTCAAGAACCAAGAATTAAAAGATTTTTACGAGCTGATGCCGGATAAATTCAATAACAAAACTAATGGGATCACCCAGCGCCGCTTTTTGCTTCATGGCAATCCGCTTTTAGCTAACTGGATTACGAATCTGATTGGTGATGATTGGGTAACTGACCTTGCGAAAATAAAAAAACTAGAGATTTATGCTGACGATTCAAAGGCCCGCCAAGAATTTATGAATATCAAATATAAAAACAAGCTTCGCCTGGCGGATTATATCCTTAAGAACAACGGCATTGTAATTGACCCGCGTTCGATTTTTGATATCCAAGTCAAGCGGATGCACGAATACAAACGCCAGCTGATGAATATTTTGCACGTCATGTACTTATATAATGAGATTAAGGAACACCCGGACATGGATTTTTACCCCCGCACTTTCATCTTCGGGGGCAAAGCGGCAGCAGCCTATGAAAATGCCAAGCTGACGATTAAGTTAATCAATGCTGTTGGCGAAGCGGTAAATAACGACCCAGTAGTTGCCGGACGGATAAAGGTGGTTTTTATTGAAGATTACCGGGTCTCAAATGCGGAACTGCTTTTTGCCGCCGCTGATGTTTCAGAGCAGATTTCAACGGCAAGCAAAGAAGCGTCCGGGACAGGGAACATGAAATTCATGCTAAACGGCGCATTAACAATCGGCACAATGGACGGAGCAAACGTTGAAATAGTCGAAGAGGTCGGTTCGGAAAATGCCTTTATTTTCGGCACAAGCTCAGATGAAATTATTCATTTCGAAAAACACGGCGGTTATAATCCGATGGATATTTTTAATAATGACCCCGATATCCGCAAGGTTTTAATGCAACTTATTAACGGGACTTACTCGCCGGGTGATACCGAATTATTCCGCACCCTTTATAATTCATTGCTTAATACCCTTAGCACCAGCAAAGCCGATGCTTATTTTGTCTTAAAAGACTTTAAGGCTTATGCCCAAGCCCAAAAACAGGTTTCCGATGTATACGCTCACGAAAAAAAATGGGCCAGAAGCGCGATTCTTAATATTGCTTGCGCGGGCAAATTTTCCTCTGACCGGACGATTAAGGAATATGTTGATGAGATTTGGCAGCTCGACAAAGTGGTGATACCGGGGGCAGGGGGCAAGAAATGAAAGAAAAACACTTTCAACTATTGATTCTTAGTCCGCTGAAAGCGGAGAAGGGGTGTAAATGAAATTACACGAAAGCGGCGTTTACCTTGAGGGCGGAACGACCATCATACCAGAAAGCGTAGAAACAAAAGCTTTAGATAAAGCAAAAGCAAGAAAAGCAACCATTGCTTATGATATCCTCATGGCGCATAATACCTCGGATAATGACGTAAGCCTGAAAATCAAATTTGATAAACTGACCAGCCATGACATCACCTTTGTTGGCATTATCCAGACCGCAAGGGCATCAGGGCTTAAGGAATTTCCCTTGCCTTATGTCCTGACCAATTGCCACAACTCACTTTGCGCCGTTGGCGGAACAATCAACGAAGACGATCATATGTATGGTTTATCTTGCGCCCAAAAATACGGCGGAATCTACGTCCCGCCCCACCAAGCAGTTATCCACCAATATGCAAGGGAAATGATGGCTGGCGGCGGAAAAATGATTCTGGGCAGCGATTCCCATACCCGCTATGGGGCGTTAGGCACTCTGGCGATGGGTGAGGGCGGCCCTGAGCTGGTTAAACAGCTCCTCGGCCAGACCTATGACATCAATATGCCGGAAGTTGTGTTAGTTTACCTGACGGGAAACACAGCTTACGGAGTCGGCCCGCAGGACGTAGCCCTAGCGATTATCGGGGAAGTTTTTGATAAGGGTTATGTGAAAAATAAGATTATGGAATTTGCCGGGCCCGGTGTTAAGAATTTGAGCGCCGATTTCCGGATTGGCATTGATGTAATGACAACGGAAACAACCTGCCTTTCATCAATCTGGCAAACCGATGAAATGATCCGGGAATATTATGAAATCCATAACCGCCCCGCTGAATACAAAGAATTAAAGCCGGGACAGCTTGCCTATTATGATGGGGCAATCGAGATAAAGCTTGATGAAATCGAGCCAATGATGGCAATGCCTTTTCACCCAAGCAATACCTTTACAATCGCCGAAGTGAATCAAAATCCCCTTGACATCTTGGCAAAAGTTGAAGAAATGGCAAAGCAAAGCCTTGGTGATTCCGTCACATTTTCCCTGCGGGATAAAGTGCGGAATGGCTTACTTCATGTTGACCAAGGCGTTATCGCAGGCTGTGCTGGGGGCGGCTTTGAAAGTATTTGCGCTGCCGCTGATATTATGAAAGGCAAATTCACCGGGAACGGCATTTTTACCTTAAATGTTTATCCGGCTTCAACCCCGATCTATATGGAATTAATTAAAAATGGCTGTGCGGCGGCAATACTTGAATCTGGCGCAATCATCAAAACCGCATTTTGCGGGCCTTGCTTTGGGGCAGGAGATACGCCAGCCAATAATGCGTTAAGCATTCGCCATTCAACCCGCAACTTCCCCAACCGTGAGGGTTCAAAGCTTGGAAATGGGCAAATATCCTCGGTTGCGTTAATGGACGCCCGCTCAATCGCCGCCACCGCAGCTAACGGCGGACGTTTGACTTCGGCGGCCGATTTGGATATTCCGATTGGAAAGTACAAATATTATTTTGATAAAAAAATATATGAAAACCGGGTTTTTGACGCTTATGGCAAAGCGGACGAGACGGCCGAATTAAAGCTTGGCCCGGGCATAAAGGATTGGCCGGAGATGATTGGGCTGACCGAAAACCTGATTCTTAAAGTAGTTGCCGAAATCCATGACCCAGTCACGACAACAGATGAGCTTATCCCCTCTGGCGAGACATCGTCATACCGCTCTAATCCTTTGGGGCTGGCTGAATACACATTATCACGCCGCTGCCCTGATTATGTCGGGTTGGCAAAAGAAGTGCGGAGCTTGGAAGAGGCACGGCGTAACGGCAATCTTTCCGTTAAAATAAAACAATTATTTTCAGCAATTAATAAAAAATTTGCCGCTGCTGGTTCAGATAATACCGGAATTGGCTCAACCATCTTTGCCGTCAAGCCCGGTGACGGCTCTGCCCGCGAGCAAGCCGCTTCCTGCCAGAAAGTCCTTGGGGGCTGGGCGAATTTAAGCCATGATTATGCAACCAAACGTTACCGCTCCAATCTGATTAACTGGGGTATGCTGCCATTCCTGATTGAAGCGGGCGAGCTTCCGTTCCAGAAAGGTGATTACATTTTTATCCCCGGCATCCGTAAGGCAGTCGCAGAAAAACATGACATCATCAAAGCTTATACGTTAAGAGAAGCAAACAGTGAATTTAAACTTCACCAAGACGATTTTTCACTTCACCGAGACGAATTTTTACTCCGTCGAGACGAATTTCATATTCGTCTTGGCGACCTGACGAACGAAGAACGCCAGATTATCTTGAGCGGCTGTTTAATAAACTTTAATAAATTATAAAGTTTTCCCCCAAAACTCCGATATACAAAGTAGACTCATGTTCATATCGGCCAATATGGACATGAGGCACAAAAAATGGTTGACCCCACGGATGGAAACTCAGGGATATGGAATCCCCGATGACCATCTGTTTTTTGTTACGGATTAAAATCCGCTTAAGTCATGGAGGAGAAAAGAGCTTTCGCGAAGCTTGGCAAAAGGCGAGACCAAATACAGAAAGGAGTTTTTAATGCGAATTGATTCCAGTACAATCGGAATGGAGTCCGCCAGAACTTTCTCTACCCAAAGCACACAAATTGCCAGCACTTTTTTGGCAGTTGGCCAGCTTTCAGACTTTGGCTTTGCTGATTTGCTTCCAAGCGGCAATGACGAACAAGAATCCACAGCAGAAAATGAACCAATCAACATGGCCGACCGGCTCGAAGATATCCGGGGCAGGCTTAATGGTTTTAACACCGAGCGGTTATTTGGGCGGCCAATGGCGTTAATGAGCCGCAGCCAAGCAAGCCAGCTAAGAAGCATAAGGCAGCAATGCATCGATTTTTTATTCCAAATGCTTTTTCGCGGAAATGGAAGAAAAGTTGGCAATTTTGGCGAGGGGGTTAAGAATCAAGAGGGGGTTAAGAATCAAAATGAGGCAGCAGTATTTTTCCGCCCCGTGCCGACTGAATTTTTAATTCAAGAGACACGGACAAGATTTGAGTATCACGAATTCGAAGAAACTAGCTATACGACGGCCGGAACTGTAAAAACAGAAGACGGCAGGGAAATTGAATTCAACTTGAATCTTATTATGACGCGGGAGTTCAAAGCTGTTTTTGAGGAAACTTATACGCAAGTTTCCCAGATTTTTGCTGATCCTCTGGTCATTAATCTGGATGGTTTCATCGCCGAATTAACAGACCAGACCTTTATCTTTGACCTTGAAGCAAATGGTTTAATGAGCAACGTGCCAATTTTGTCATCAAGCAGCGGTTATCTTGCCCTTGACAAATGCGGCTCAGGAATCATTAAGGACGGCAGCCAGCTTTTTGGCACGGCCTCAGGCAATGGCTTTTTAGATCTTGCGCTTCATGACCTTGATGGGAATGGCTGGATTGACGAGGGTGATGATATCTGGAAATATCTGCGGATTTGGATTATGGAGCAAGATGGAAGCTCAAGCCTTTATAGCCTTTCCGAAAAAGGCGTTGGCGCGATTTATCTTGGCAACCTGCCAACCGAGTTTGCCCTGACCGATGAGGAAAATGAGGTAAAAGGCATGATTAGGAATACTGGGCTGTTCCTTTACGAGTCGGGGGCGGTCGGCAGCGTCCAGCAGATCGATGTGGTAAAATTTGAGGCCTGAACATACAATATGTCATGGGTCAGAGAGTCTATGAAAGCATTTTAAATCAAAAAAGAACCGTACCGGGAAACAATAGATTATTTGCAAAAATTCTCGGCACGGTTCTTTTATTTTTATTTTTGCTTCCTTATATTATTACTTCCCTGTTTGGCAATGTCAATCATAGCACAATAGGTGGAACGCTAAACCTGCTTCTTAATGGCCTTGAAAAAGACTTGGCGGACAGCAGTATTTATATTGAAAATACAACTACGGCCGGGCGGGAGCGTTTGCCGCTGGAAATTTATCTGCTTGACAAGCTAAGCCGTTCGATTAATCCGGATTATCAGCTTGAAGCCCTTAAGGCGCAAGCCATTTTATTAAGGACAGCCTTAATGGAAGAATTATGGGAAAATAGCGGCAATATCCGCGGCACGGTCAGAATCAATGACCATGAATATGGCCAGGGCCTTTTAAATGAAGATATTGTAATAGCAATAGCTTCCACAAGGGGAGTTTTCTTGACCTACGATGATAAGCCGGCAAAGGTGGCGTATTTTGCTGTCAGCAATGGGCGGACAAGGGATGGAAGTGAGGCTTTCGGGCAAGGGGTGCTTCCTTATTTTAAAGCGGTTGACTGCAACCGTGACTTCCTTGCCGAAAATTTTACTTCGCAAAAAACAATGACAAAAAATGAATTTACGGCTGCGATTGAAAGCCATGCTTTAATTAGCCTGACGAATGATTTTTCATTAGATGATATATCTATAAATCGTGATTTAAGCGGATATGTCATTGACGTGACGATTAATAACCAAACCGAAGCAGTTGTTTTAAGCGGTGAGGAGTGCCGTCAAATCTGGGGGCTTTCCTCTTCCTCATTTAGCATTGACGAAAACCGGAACAGGATTGTCTTTTCGGTAAGGGGGATTGGACATGGACTGGGAATGAGCCAATTTGCTGCCAATGAAATGGCAAAAAATGGAAATGATTACATTTCAATACTGGAATATTTTTTTTCTGGATTAATGCTGACAAAATTTGAATAATCATCTAAAAATTGGAAAAGCTATCTTTAGGTGATTTTTGAAAGGAGCATTTTATGAGAAGATTTCAGAAAAGAAATAGATCCGGGCTTGCAAGGGAACGCTGGATTATGGCTGCCGGTTCGGTAATTGTGCTGGGGGCGCTTACATTAACCGGGCTGTATGTCCGGAATATAAGCAATCAAAGTTATGATGGGTATATCATTGACTTGACAACGCTTGAAGATTGGGACAGGCAAATGGCCCAGACGGAATCATTCCCCGATGGTGACGGATTGCAAATCATTGATAATTTAATGCCATCGGATGATTTGGATTACGATCCCTTTTATCAAGAAACTAGCAGCCGGGGCGTGGATTCCCAGCCGGCTGCCACTTTATCCAGTGAGGTAATCGAGCAAATCGGCGGGCCTGACCCGGATCTTTTCATTGCCAACAGCAATGCTGTCATGGAAGGAATAACCTCAAGCGATTTAGAAATCGGTGAGTTGGTGATGGCGGCCGAAGAGAGGTCAGGGGCTGATGATTTGAGGGAAGAAACGAAAGAACCTGTCCGGGAAACTCAAGGCAGCGTAACCTCGTCTCCTGGCCCGTCCCCTAGTCCGGCGGAATCTCCGGCAACGACTGCTCCGACTGCTCCAATTGTTCCGGCAATGTCCTCCGTTGTCCAGCCAGCCCTTGCTTTCAAAGATGGTGATAATTTGGCTTGGCCAATCGTCGGAAATGTATTGATAAATTACAGCATGGATAAATCCGTTTATTTCCCGACTTTGAAACAGTATAAGTATAATCCGGCAATTATTATCCAAGCAAAAGAGGGTGATATCATTTCCGCGGCCGCAGCAGGCAAGGTGACAAAAATCTATAATGACCGCGAAATCGGCAATACGGTTCAGATTGACCTTGGCAATGGATTTGAAATCACTTATGGGCAATTGCAAAATATTTTGGTCTCGGAAGGAAGCTTCGTTTCGGCCGGAGATATCATTGCCGAAGTAGCAGCTCCCACAAAATACTTTAGTGTTGAGGGAACGAATGTTTACTTTAAACTGACTAAAAACGGTGTTCCGGTTAATCCTCTAAGCAAGTTGAGTTAAAAAAAGACCACTGGCGCGGTCTTTGAGAATTACTTCGTAATTCTTGTGGACGTAAAAAAGAGTTTGCGCGGCGCGGTCTTTTCAAAAAGGGCCTGCCTGTTGGCGGCTCTTTTTGCGTGAAGAGGTTGAATAGGTAATGAATTTACTGTATGATGGGGTATTATGGTAAACAGTATTTTTAGATTGCGGGTCAAGTCCGCAATGACGAGTTTAATATTATTGCTTCTTCTTTCTGTTCTTTCCGGTTGCGCGGACCAAGCAGAAGATGTGGAAATGGCAGCCGAATCTAGCGAACATCAATTTGAAAGCCTGATGAGCGAAGCGGAAATAAATTATGCCATCCCAGCCAGTATGCCAAACATCATGATAAATCAGCTTGGTTATCTCCCTGACAGCGTAAAAATGGCAGTTTTTCGCGGTGAAAATCTGCCAAGCGAGTTTCGCGTGGTAAATGAAGCGGAGCAGACAGTTTTTACCGGAAAAATAGAAGATCGCGGTTATAATCCGGTGACTGATGAATATTTAAGCCATGGTTTTTTTACCGAGCTTGATATGCCGGGGACTTATTACATCGAAGCCCAAAGGGTTGGCCGCTCTTATACATTTACGATCGAAAACAATTTATATGACCCAGTTTTTGGTGCGGCTTTGCGCCAGTATTATCTTAATCGCTGCACAGTTAGCTTAACGGAACAGTTTGCTATAGAGAATCCCCAGAGTGCTTGCCATACCGCCGAAGCAGAGCTTCGCGCAGACGCTTCGATAAGCCTGGACGTGAGCGGGGGCTGGCATCAGGATAGCAGCGGCTCAAAGGACGTGGTGACAGCTTGTAATGTCGTCAATCTTTTACTGCTTTCATATGAATTTAACAGCGATGAATTTAATGATGAAACGAATATTCCCGAAAGCGGTAATCTTATCCCCGATATTCTTGATGAAATCCGTTATGCGGTTGATTGGCTAATGAAAATGCAGGACGCCCTGACTGGTGCGGTTTATTCCGGAGTTTCTGTTTATCCAAGTGAAAATAATGAAACTTACTCGGCTTATGTGGAAGCAGCAACAAATGAAGCAACCAAGTTATTTTGTGCGACAATGGCAAAATTCAGCTATTTGTATCAAGATATCGATACAGCTTATGCAACGGAATGCTTAAAAGCTGCGGACCGGGCATGGCGGTATCTTGACAGAAACCATACGGATTTATTAGATGAAATTTATTTTTTTGCGGCCGCGGAAATGTACCGTGCCTCCGGCTATCAAGTTTACCACAATATTATCGTCCGGTATCTTAGGAGTGAGGAGTATCTATCCTTATTTGCTGCCGGAAGCAAGGACAGCACATGGGATAATCGCCAAGAAACGGTGATGATGGGGGCAGTTACTTATTTGATGACAAGGAAAAGAGTTGACCGCATTTTATGCAGCGAGATTATGAAAAATATCATGCTGATCGCAGAGGAAATATCGGAAAAAGCCAGAACTTCACAATATTTGGCGAAAGGAAATGCTAGCCAAGATAATAATAACGAACTTTTAAGGGATATGTTTTATCTGACGATAATAAACAATATTATCCCAAATCTTGAGTATGGAACTATCATCGAAAACCATCTTCATTATTTTATGGGCAGAAATTCAGCCGGGATAAGTTATATTGACGATGTTGGCGCATTAAATTATAAGGATCTTGACAGCCGCTTGGGAATTATGAACCAGATTGAGTCAAACGCGAAATTGATTTTTATGATTAGTGAAATAAAAAGCAATCCTAACATACAATGATACTAGAGTTCACGAAAGGTTAAGATTCATGAAAATAGTAGTCCTGGCTGGCGGTATCAGTCCTGAGCGAGATGTATCACTAAATTCGGGGAAAATGATTTATGACGCGCTAAAGCAAAAAGAACACCAGGTTATTTTGCTTGATGTCTATTTGGGATACCAAGCGGAAATTGTCGGCGATGTTGCGGCTATTTTTTCGCAAAACATTGATTGGGCGGCGGATATAGTTGCGATTAAAAGTGAAAGCCCGGATATTGCGGCAGTCAAATTAAGGCGGCCAGATAAAGATAAAAGTTTTTTTGGCCCGAATGTAATTGGCTTGTGCCAAGCCGCCGATGTCGTTTTTATTGCCCTGCATGGTGAAAGCGGCGAAAACGGCAAAATTCAAGCTTTCTTTGACCTGATGGGGATTTGTTATACCGGAAGCGGCCATATGAGTTCAGCAATTGCAATGGATAAAATGCTGGCAAAAGAATTATTCGGCTTCCACAAGATACCGACCCCTCAAAGCTTTGCGTTGAAAAAAGGTGAAAAAAAGCCAGCAGCTTTAATCGAATATCCGTTAATAGTAAAAGCAAATAATGGCGGCTCTAGCGTTGGCATGACCATCGCCAGAACTGATGATGAGTTTGCTTTGGCTGTGGATTTGGCTTTTCAATATGATGAGATTGCCTTAGTCGAAAAATATATTGAGGGACGCGAATTTTCGATTGCGATTCTTTTTGGGAAAGCTTTGCCAGTCGTAGAGATTGCCCCAAAACAGGGATTTTTTGATTATCACAATAAATACCAGCCGGGGGCGACAGTTGAGACCTGCCCGGCAAAAATACCGGAAGAGGCAGCAGAAACGCTAAAGCAATATGCGGAAAAAGTCTATCAGATTTTGCGGTTAAGCAATTACGCGCGGGTTGATTTTATGATGGATAAGGCGGGCAATTTTTATTGCCTTGAAGCAAATACATTGCCGGGAATGGCGCCAACATCACTATTGCCGCAGGAAGCAGCCGTAAAAGGAATCGGGTTTGGCGATTTATGTGAGGGGATAATCAAAGACGCACTGGCAAAGAACAGAGGTATCATATGACCATCAAAAACATCATTGAAGCAACAAAAGGCGAACTCCATCTGCCCGGAGGCTGCGACTATGCCCCGGATAATAAAATAACAGGTGTTATTATTGACTCGCGTTTAATTGAACCGGGGCATTTATTTATTGCAACCCGCGGAGAAAGGGTAGATGGCCACTCATTTATCGGCAAAGCAAAAGAAAAGGGGGCAGTAGCTGTTGTCTGTGAAGAAATGTCGGCCGCCCCGATTCCCCATATTGTCATCAAGGATTCCCTTAAGGCCCTAAAGGACATTGCGGTTTTTTATCGTAACCAGCTTGACATTCCGATGATTGGGATTACGGGAAGCGTAGGGAAAACCAGCACTAAGGAATTTATCGCGGCGGTGTTATCAACTCGTTTTAAGACTCACTTAACAGAGGGAAACCATAATAACGAAATCGGCGTGCCGTTAACAATTCTCAAAATCCGTGCCGAACATCAGATAGCGGTGCTGGAAATGGGAATCAATGACTTTGGCGAAATGCACCGCCTTTCAGAAATGGTGCGTCCGGATATCGCAGTCTTAACCAATATCGGTGATTGCCATTTGGAACGGCTTAAAGACAGGAGCGGTGTCCTTAAGGCAAAGTCGGAGATTTTTGACTTTCTTGCCAGTGATGGAAATGCCATTGTCAATGGTGATGACATATTGTTAAGGACGATTCCGGATATAAATGGAAAAGCAAAGCTTTGTTATGGAATCGGGGCCGAAAATGATATTATTGCCGAGGCGGTCACAAATTTGGGCTTGGATGGAACATCGGCACAAATCAGGATCAAAAAAACGAATGAAATTTTTGAAATCAGGATTCCCTTGCCCGGCGAGCATATGATTTATAACGCTCTTTCCGCGATAGCGGTCGGAAATCTTTTTGGCATTAGCCCGGCTGAAATGAGTCAAGGGTTTAAAAGCCTTAAGTCAGTGCCGGGGCGGAGCAATATCATCCGCTTGCCCGCGGGCATCATAATAGACGATTGCTATAACGCTAACCCGTATTCCATGAAATCAGCCTTACGGTTATTGGCAAGCTCTCCGGGGCGTAAGGTAGCCATCCTTGGTGATATGGGCGAACTTGGCACGGATAAATTAAAACTCCACGAAAAGGTCGGGCAGGAGGCGGTAAGTGCCGGGGCAGATATTTTGGTTTGCATTGGCGAGTTTTCAAAAAAAATGTTTGCAGGAGCAAAAGCGGCGGCCGGGGGAAATGCTAAGCATATTTATTATTTTGCCGACAAAGAAAGTTTCTTAAACTCGGCTGGGCAAATTTTATCGGCTGATGACACAATCTTAATAAAGGCTTCGCGCTTTATGGCTTTTGAGACGTTGGTTGAGTCGCTTAAGGTTATGCCGCTGTTTGGGTGACAAATCCGGAAGTAAAACCATGACAAATCCGGAAGTAAAACCATGACAAATCCGGAAGTAAAACCATGACAAATCCGGAAGTAAAACCATGACAAATCCGGAAGTAAAACCATGACAAATCCGGAAGTAAAACCATGACAAATATGGAAGTAAAACCATGACAAACCAGGAAGTAAATCCTTGACAAATATAGAACTTGCTAATATAATAGTTAAACAAACTAAGGGTTGGTAAGTTTATGAATGAAAAATATTTGCCACGTATTGCAGATGAGAAACTAAAACTTGAGCTAGCGACTTCCGGAGCTGTTTTAATTGTCGGCCCAAAATGGTGCGGAAAAACACGTACCGCTGAGCAAATATCAAAAAGTATTTTATATATGCAAGATCCCGACCATGCTGAAGCTTATCGGCTTCTTGCCGATGCGAAGCCATCAAAATTATTAGAAGGTAAAACACCTAGGCTTATTGATGAATGGCAAACAGCACCAGTTTTATGGAACGCAGTGCGTTTTGCTGTTGACAAAAGAAAAGAGCGCGGCCAGTTTATTCTTACTGGTTCTGTTGTTCCACCTGAAACCTCTGAAATGCACACCGGGACTGGGCGTATCAGCAGAATGACAATGCGGACGATGTCCCTTTTTGAATCAAAAGAATCGACCGGGGAAATTTCTCTGAATGGTCTTTTTGATGGAAGAAAGGATATGTTTGGTGAAAGCAAGCAGTCTATTGATAAAATTGCTTTCATATTGACCCGCGGCGGCTGGCCGGAAGCAGTAAATGAAAAAAATGAAAAATATGCACTGCGAATGGTATACCACTACTTAGACGCTGTCGCAAATCAAGATATATCAAGAATAGACGATATTGAACGTAATTCAGATCGAGTTTATGCGCTGCTTCGATCAATAGCCCGGAATATTTCCACACAGGCCAATAATGCGACATTATTTAACGACTTGGTATTTAATGATGAAAGCTTGTCAGATAAAACGATTAACGATTATCTTACCGCTCTAAAGAAATTATATGTCCTAGAGGATTTGCTTGCCTGGAGTCCGCATTTGCGTTCAAAAAGAGCCATCCGAACTACTGCGAAAAGGCATTTTATTGACCCATCGATAGCAACGGCAGCATTGCGTGCCGACAGCGGAAAATTGTTAAATGATTTCAGAACTTTTGGCTATTTATTTGAATCTATGTGCATCCGTGATTTGCGGATTTATGCGGATAGTATGGATGGTGCAGTATATCATTATCGTGATCAGTTGAATTTTGAAGTCGATGCAATTATTCAACTAAAGGATGAGCGTTGGGCTGCTGTGGAAATCAAGATGGGAGCAGGGGAAATCGAAAGCGCGGCGGAAAACTTACTAAAATTCAGTAATAATATTGATACAGCAAAAATGCCAGCACCATCTTTTTTGATGGTAATGACTGCAACAGAACACGCTTTCCAATTGAAAAATGGTGTATGGGTTGTGCCAATTGGATGTTTGCGGGATTAACCCATCATTTTTTTAGTCCCTAAAACCATACGTAACCTTAATATTATCCGCCCCAAAGCTCGCCGCAAGGCTATCCAATAATAATTGGTCGCAGCAAACATTTTTGCCGGGCGGAAGACGTTTTATCTGCTTTGAGTCCTCGATATAAATATTGACGGTATCATTGCCGTCTGACGGCGCAAGCATTTCGAACATATGTTCGCTTTTGCGGTCATATGCTTCTTTGTCGGGGAATTTAATCCACAATTTTTTCGGGACATCAGCAAAACTCTGAATCCGCTCACAAATAAGCTTTCCGTCTTTATCCTCTTCAAGGGAAACCCGCCCGCGGACAAAAACTTTATTATCTTCCGCCAAGTCATTGCCGTATTTTTCATAATCTTTTGGAAAAACAATAACCTCGCAAACTCCTGCCAAGTCTTCAATCATAAGGAAACACATTATTTTGTCATTACGGGTATACTTAATCGTCTTGTCAGCAATAATCCCCCCGATCACCGCTGGTTTATTATCACTTACTGCCGTCAGTCCGGTTTCCGGGTCAAGATAAAAATCAGCACAGGTATTAGTTATTGCGGACCGCCACATCTCTTCAAATTCTTCAAGGGGGTGTCCGCTGATATAAATGCCAAGCACTTCTTTTTCAAAAGCCAGCTTCATTTCTTTATTGTATTCGCCAACATCAGGTAGACGAAGCTCGAATTCTTCTTTTTTCTCACTGCTGGCAATATCAAACAGCGATATTTGCCCTGCCATATT
>Ga0099364_10002071_pt1 | contig 32291 bp, 24 predicted proteins | sample TergutTh196P3_FD_73070 | JGI IMG/M metagenome (GOLD analysis project Ga0099364, IMG submission 73070) | Microcerotermes parvus P3 segment gut microbial communities from Pointe-Noire, Republic of the Congo - Th196 P3 | ecosystem: Host-associated > Arthropoda: Insects > Digestive system > Gut ... | reverse complement strand
ATTTTGAATCTGCCGCCAGTGAGCTTGCCGAATTAAAAAGGAAAATAGAAAACTGACATGAAAAAAAATAAAATGTATATGATTTTCATCACTGTTTTTTTTCTGTTTATAATCACGGGATGTGATAAGCCTTCGCAAGTAAGCGGCTTGTTATTTGAAGATATTTCGTTTCAGGATATAATCGGTGTTACGGAAGAAGAAATCATAGCAATTGAGGAACTACAGAGACAGGGAGCCTCTTTTACACTTAGCGCGCCATACGGTACTGAATTGTTCAGAAAAGAGAACGGGGAAACAGGCGGTTATACCGCCCTGTTCTGTCGGTGGCTGTCAAAGCTGTTCGGATTTTCTATTCAGCCGGAGATTGTTCCGTTGGGGTTGATTGCGCAAATGTTGTACGCCGGTGAGGCAGGGTTCGCGATACAGGTTATTACCGAAGAACGTTTATCACAATTTTATTTATCAGACCCCATCGCCCAGCGTTCGGTGAGGATCATGCGTCTTCATGACAGCCAGCCTGTCAGCGTAATTTCACAGACACGTCTGCCGCGTTTTGTTTTTCTGGAAGGCGCCATGATGGTAGATCTTTTTGCCGGCACACCTGAACCCGGGCTTATTGCCGAGGATTATGATGATGTGTACCGGATGCTGCAGAACGGAGAAGCCGACGCTTTTGTCGGGAGCCATACCATGGAAGTTGCCTTTGATCCTTTCGGTGGTGTTATTACCGAAGATTTTTTTCCTCTGACATTTATTCCCATTGCCCTGGCGACAGGGAATGAGGATTTGGAACCGGTAATCTCTGTTGTTACGAAAGCGCTATTGAGTGGCGCTTACAGCCACCTGACTGAATTGTACCGACAAGGGCATCGGGAATATATAAGGCACCGGTTTTTAATGCTCTTAACCGAAGAAGAAAGAACATATATACAGGATAATCCGATTATACCATTCGCTACGCAATATCAATCGTACCCCTTGAGTTTTTACAACAGAAATGAAGGGCGATGGGAAGGGGCAATTTTTGATGTGCTGGACGAAATGGAACAGCTTACCGGAATGAGCTTTACATTGGTTAATGATCCCGGTACAGAATTACCGGAGCTATTAAATCTGCTTGAAGATGGAACCGCGTTTATGATTCCAAACCTCGTTCAAAGCGATGAACGAAGAGAGCGGTTTATTTGGCCCAGTACCATGTATATTACGGACAGATACGCCCTCTTGTCCAAGCGAAATTTTCCCAATGTCGAATTAAACGACATACCTTTTGCCCGGGTTGGATTACACAGAGGGTCCGCCTTTACCGATATGTTCCGAAGCTGGTTTCCCAACGCAGTAAACGCCGTTGAATACCCCAGTTCCGCCGCGTCTTTTGCCGCGCTGGATCGCGGCGATGTTGACCTGGTGATGTCAACCCAAAGCAGACTTGCTACCATGACTAATTTATACGAACTGTCGGATTACAAGGCCAATTTTCTGTTTAACGCCGCCTTTGAGGGATCTTTTGGATTAAACAAAGAGCAAACAATACTGTCTTCCATTATTGACAAAGCGCTTCTACTGATAAATACCGACAGGATTATGGAACAATGGCAGAGCATAACATACGACTATGAGGCAAGGCTCATGAGGGCGCAGCGGCCCTGGCTCTTTGGCATAGCCGTTTTGGCTTTATGTGTATTGGCTCTTGTGTCCGTTTTATTCACGAAAAGCCGCAGTACCGGAAAAAAACTGGAAAAACTTGTCAGGCAGCGGACAAGTGAACTGGAATCCGAGATAATCCAGCGTAAAGCGGCGGAAAATGAAGCAATGGCCTCATCGAAAGCCAAGACACAATTCCTGGCAAATATGAGCCACGAGATCAGAACGCCCATGAACAGCATTATGGGGTTTGCAGAGTTAGCGTCTGACAGCGACTCAGTTTCCCAGATGAAAGATTACATGGAAAAGATTACCGATAGCATAAAATGGCTCCTCCATATCATAAACGACATTCTGGATATTTCAAAAATAGAATCCGGCAAAATGGAACTGGAACAAGTGCCTTTCGATCTGCGCGATGTCTTTTCCCGCTGCCAGTCCGTTATCCTGCCAAGCGTTAAGGAAAAGGGGCTTGACCTCAGTATATATGCGGAGCCGTCAATCGGCAAAAAACTTCTGGGTGACCCTTTAAGGCTGTATCAGGTGCTGATGAACCTTTTATCCAATGCGGTAAAGTTTACCAATGCAGGGACGGTTAAATTTTCATCGGCAATAAAAAATACAGAAAACGGTTTCACTACGGTTTATTTTGAAATAAAAGACAGCGGTATTGGTATGGACCCCGCCCAGGTTAAAAAAGTATTCGATCCCTTTATCCAGGCGGACTCCAGCACAACGCGTGATTACGGAGGCACGGGACTTGGGCTGGCAATAGCAAAAAATATCGTAGAGATGATGGGCGGAAAACTGGCGGTGGAAAGTTCGCCGGGTTTGGGCAGTACATTCAGTTTTGAAATCGTATTTGAGACGAAAGATTCCCCCGATGAAACTCCGGAGCGGGAATATTTCGATATGCCCGAAAAACCATACTTCGACGGCCTTGTTTTGATCTGTGATGATAACTCCATGAACCAGGAAGTAATATGTGCGCATCTAACCCGTGTGGGGCTGCAATCAATGACAGCAGATAACGGAAAAATGGGCGTTGAGATGGTCGAAGAACGAATAAAGGAAAATAAAAAGCCTTTTGATATAATTTTCATGGACATGTTTATGCCGGTCATGGACGGCATGGAAGCCGCCGCAAAGATAATGGCATTGAATACAGGGACACCCATAGTGGCAATGACGGCAAATATCATGGTTAGCGAACTGGAAAAATACAAAAAAGCCGGAATGCCCGACTGTCTGGGGAAACCATTTACATCACAGGAATTGTGGCGCATTTTATTGCATTACCTGAAGCCGATCAGTAACGAATCCCTCAGCAGCGCTCTGGATGATCAATTTGTTAGCAATGAGCTGCAAAGGAAACTGCAAATTTACTTTGTAAAAAACAATCAAACCGTTTATGCAAAAATCATGGACGCGGTTGCTGCGGGGGATATTAAGCAAGCCCACAGGCTGGCACACAGCCTGAAAGGAAATGCGGGGATGATCGGCAAAACCGCACTGGCAAGCGCCGCAGCGGATGTTGAAGAACGCTTAAAAAGCTGGGATTCATCTGCCTGGGACAGTAAAATAAACAACCTTAAAACCGAACTGGAATTGGTTCTTGATGAACTTGAGCCTTTGCTTGATCAGGCAGCGGCACAGGAAGCGCGGCAAGGCAGTTTATTACCCGTATTGGACGCAGCCCAAATACATGCCCTGTTTGAAAAGCTGGAGCCCATGCTGAAAAACATTAACCCCGAATGTACAGCCCTGCTTGATGAAATCCGCGCAATACCGGGGGCGCAGGATCTTGCGCAGCAGATAGAAAATTTTGATTTTGAATCTGCCGCCAGTGAGCTTGCCGAATTAAAAAGGAAAATAGAAAACTGACATGAAAAAAAATAAAATGTATATGATTTTCATCACTGTTTTTTTTCTGTTTATATTCACGGGATGTGATAAGCCTTCGCAAGTAAGCGGCTTGTTATTTGAAAATATCTCATTCCGGGATATTCCCGGCATAACAGAAGAGGAAATTAAAGTCATCCACGAGCTGCAACAGCAAAACAGAACCTTAATTTACGGGATGTCTTTTGGCATTGAAGCTTTTACGGACATTGACGGAGAAATGAAAGGGTATGCAGCCCTTGTAACCGAATGGCTTACCGGGTTATTTGAAATTCCGTTTAAAGTTGAGATTTTTTCCTGGAGTGATTTGCTTGGCGGACTAAGCAGCATGGAAATTGATTTTACCGGTGTGCTGACAGCCACAGACGAACGCCGGCAAACCTATTTTATGACCGATGCAATAGTCCAACGTGAAATAAAATACATCCGGCTTGCTGACAGTGAGCCTCTGGAAAGAATAAGAGAAACACGCTTGCCGCGTTATGCACTGCTCGAAGGAACAACAACGATTGACGATGTTATGCGTTATGCCATATACCCGTTTGAGCCTGTATTTATATCCACTACCATTGATGCCTATGTACTTTTGCAATCGGGAGAAATCGACGCTCTTGTCGGTGAAAATAACGCAGAAGCCCAGTTTGATATTTTCGGCGATATTGTCACAAAGGGTTATTTCCCGATGATATACACCCCGGTTTCATTTTCCACTCAAAACCCGGAACTTGAGCCGGTAATATCTGTTGTGCAAAAAGCACTGGAAAACGGTGCGTATCCATATCTTGCACAATTGTATGACATTGGGTATCAGGAATATAGAAAAAATAAATTTTTTATGCAACTCAGTGATGAAGAGCGTGCATATATAGCAAACACACCGGTTGTTTTATTTGCAGCAGAAAGCGATGCTTACCCGCATGAATTTTACAATACCCATGACAGAAGGTGGCAGGGGATTTCATTTGATTTATTGGAAGAAATATCAAAACTGACTGAATTACAATTTGAGATTGCAAATGATCCATATGCAACAGGGTACGATCTGGTAAGAATGCTTACTGATGGAAAAATATCCCTATTGGTCGATTTGATCCGCACAAGAGAAAGGGAAGATCTGTTTTTATGGACAGAAACAAATGCATTGTCAGACAGCTATACGATTATTTCAAAAATTGAATCTCGCAGAATAAACATCAACGATCTCATCTATTTAAAAATCGGCCTTGTCAGGGGTTTGGCGATGGAGGAGTTGTTCTATGATTGGTTTCCTTTTCATACCAATATTGTTTTATATGATAGTTTTGACGATTTACAAAAGGCTCTGGAACGGGGCGATATAGATGCGGCAATGATCAACCGGAACAGACTGCTTGCCCTGTCAAATTACTATGAAAACCCAAGCTTTAAAGCGGATATTATTTTTGATCCGCCGTATTTTTCCGGTTTTGGTTTTAATCTCAACGAAGATATTCTGCATTCCATTATAGATAAAGCATTGGCATTTATTGATACAGGCAATATCACTACCTATTGGAATAACAAAACATTCGATTACCGGGCCAGAATTGCAGAAGCAAGAAGGCCCTGGATAACTGCCGCCATAATAACACTCTCGCTTATCATTGTTTTATTGACAGTTATATATCTGCTGGACAGAAAAAAAAGAAAAACCATAGCGGATCAGACGATCAGGCTTACTGCAATAAATAACAGGATCGAAGCGATTATGCACAATCTGCCCGGCATGGTATTTCAGCAGCTTTACAACCCCCCCGAATATACCTATACATTTGTCAGCGATGGCTGCCTGGAGCTCCTTGGATACACAACGGAAGAACTTATGAGCGGAGGCAACGGCAGAAGCCGGCTCCTGTTTTTTGACATGGTACACCCGGAAGATATTGATGCTATAGAAAAACTCAGCGCGAATACAATTCCCTTTGGATTACCTTTCGAGGCACAGTTCCGCATCACCACAAAAGACGGCAGGGAAAAATGGATATGGGAACGCAGCCGGGTAGTAGAAAAAAATCCTGATGGCACACCTCATCTGCTGGAAGGCTATTATACCGATATCACCGAGCAGCATCAGTTGGAAGAAACTCAGCGCGATAAAGAACGAATGGCATCAAGGATCGAGGCGATAATAAATAATCTGCCGGGAATGGCTTATCAATGTTATTGCATCTTTCCTACATACCCTCTTACTTTTGTCAGCAAGGGAAGCAAAGAGCTTTTAGGATACACACCGGAAGAACTTATTGGCGGCGACAATATATATATGTCGATGATTCATCCTGATGATCTGGAAGGTATCGAAAAAAAAAGCGCGGAAACCCTTTACTTTGGTTTAGTCTATGAACACTCCTGCCGTCTGGTAATGAACGATGGTACGATTAAATGGGTTTTGGAACGCTGCCGCGTTTTAGAGTGGAATACCGATGGTACCCCCCACCTGCTTGAAGGCTATGTATTCGATATTACCGAACAAAAGCAATTGGAAGCAGCCGAGATGGCTAACCGGGCAAAGTCTGAATTCCTTGCCAACATGAGCCATGAAATCAGAACACCCATGAACAGTATTTTAGGGTTTGCCGAGCTTGCCCAGGACTGTGACACCCTGAGCGAAGCAAGGAATCACCTGGGAAAAATCACCGAAAGCACAAAATGGCTTTTGCATATTATTAATGACATACTGGATATATCAAAAATCGAAGCCGGTAAAATGGAACTGGAACATGTACCGTTTGATCTGCGTGATGTTTTTTCACGCTGCCAGTCTGTCATCCTGCCTGAAATTAAGGAAAAAGGTCTTGACCTTAGTGTTTATGCAGAGCCATCAACAGGGAAAAAACTGTTGGGCGATCCGGTACGGCTGTATCAAGTACTCATAAACCTTTTATCCAATGCGGTAAAATTTACCGAATCAGGTGTTATTAAATTTACATCATTAATCAAAAATACTACTAATAATAATACCACTGTGTTTTTTGAAGTTAAAGATACCGGTATCGGTATGACGCCCGATCAGCTAAACAGAATATTTGATCCATTTATTCAGGCAGACTCCAGCACGACCCGCGAATACGGAGGCACGGGGCTTGGATTGGCAATCGTAAAAAATATTGTTGAACTGATGAACGGAAAACTCACGGTGAAAAGCTCGCCGGGCATTGGCAGTACTTTCGGTTTTGACATTACATTTAATACCATAGATGCGTTTGATGATGAATCTGTTCAGAAGCAATTTGACATATATGAAAAACCACATTTCGAGGGACTGGTTTTGATTTGTGATGATAACTCAATGAACCAGGAGGTTATTTGCGCACATCTTGACCGGGTGGGGCTGCAAACAATAGCAGTGGATAACGGCAAGTCCGGAGTGGAGATGGTGCTTGAGCGCAAAAATAATAATGAAAAACCATTTGACCTGATTTTTATGGATATGTTCATGCCGGTCATGGATGGAATGGAAGCTGCATCAAAAATAATGGATATTGGCACAGGAACCCCCATCATTGCAATGACGGCAAATGTAATGATCAGCGAACTGGATAAATACCAAAAAGCAGGAATGCCCGACTGTTTAGGAAAACCCTTTACATCACAGGAATTGTGGTACATCTTATTAAAGTATCTGGAGCCGATAAGTATATCGTCTACAGACATCGACTCCACAGATGAAAATGAAGACAACAGGGATTTGCAAAAAAAGCTGCGGATCAATTTCTATCAAAAAAACCAAACAACTCATTCGCAAATAACCGAAGCGGTTGCTGCAGGAGATTTAACATTGGCACACAGGCTTGCACACAGCCTGAAAGGGAACGCCGGGCAAATCGGAAAAACCGCCCTGAGAAATGCCGCTGCGGAGGTTGAGGCGATACTTAAAGACGGGATCGCCTCTGTCTGGGAAAATAAAATGGATATTCTCAAAACCGAATTAATGCTGGTTCTCAATGAATTAAAACAGATATTTGATGAACCCCCGGTATGGGAGGAAGAACCTGAATATGCAAACGCCGATGAGGCGCTGGCTCTGTTTGAAAAACTTGAGCCTATGCTCGAAAATATAAACCCCGAATGTGCGGCCATGATCGATGATATCCGCGCAATACCGGGGACACAGAGCCTTGTACGGCAAATTGAAGATTACGATTTTAAATCTGCGGCAGAGACGCTTGCTGCGTTAAAAAAACAATGGGAGAACCGGTATGGATGAAAAAAAGAAGAACAGTGTTCTTGTTGTTGATGATGAAAATTCAAATATTTTAGCGCTGACTGTTATATTAAGCTCCGACTATACTGTTTACGCCGCAAAAAGCGGACAGAGCGCAATTCAGGCGGCGGAAAAATATGTGCCGGATATCATCCTGCTTGATATCATCATGTCCGACATGGATGGATATGAGGTTATCAGCAAACTAAAAACTTCGGAAAAAACACAGGACATTCCCGTTATTTTTATCTCAGGGCTGAGCAGCACAGGCGATGAGGAAAAAGGATTGGCATTGGGAGTTGCCGATTATATAACGAAGCCTTTTTCTCCTGCAATAGTCAAACTCAGGCTGGGGAATCAAATACAATTGCTTGAGCAAAAAAAACAGATGAAGGCTACAATTAAAAGCCGCGAAACAATGCTCAGCGCGGTAAACCGTGCCGCAAGTTTGCTGCTAACAGCGGATGAAAACGGAACATTTAAAAATTCTTTTATGGAAGGCATGGAAATAATCGGCCGTAGCGTGGATGCTGATTGTTTAGAGGTCTGGCAGAATGAAATGAGAGACGGAGAATTATATGCCATTCTCAAGCATTACTGGTTCAGCGAAACAGGCCGTAATATAAAGTCAGATAATCCTGTTTCCGGTTTTCCGTACAGCTCCGTACCCGGATGGGAAAAGCATTTATCCGGGGGCGGATATATACAGGGACCTGTTTCCGGTCTGTCACGGGAAGAACAAGACTTCCTGAGCGTCTTTAAAATAAAAACCGTGTTGGCTATACCGACATTCATACAAAACAAGTTTTGGGGTTTCTGCTGTATAGATGATTGCCGGAATTCCCGTAATTTTACGGAAGATGAAATCGACATCCTGCGTTCGGGAAGCTACATGCTGGCAAACACAATAAACCGCAATAAAATGATGCAGGATCTCCGCGATACCTCTGTCCAGTTACAGGCTGCTATGGAAAAAGCTCTTGAAGATGAAGAGCGGATGCAGTTGATTCTTGACACCATGCCCATTGCCTGTTGTTTAATCAGCAGGGATAATGAGTTTCTAAATATGAACCAGGCAGCAATGGATATGTTCGATGTAACGAATGATACAGAGGTAAACATTACCGAAAAGTATTTCGCAATGCTGCCGGAGTTTCAGCCCTGCGGACGATCATCCCTGGAGCTTACGGAGGAGCATATAGAAAAAGCATTTACCGAGGGCTACCATCGATTTGAGTGGATGTATAAAAAACCCAACGGCGAGGAGATACCCTGCGAAGATACCTTAATCAGAATTAAGAATAAAGGAGAATACATTCTTGCGGGATATGCAAGGGATTTGCGCGAACAAAAAGCGATTATTGAAGAGATGCGAAAGGCGGAAATTGCCGAGGCAAGTAATAAGGCAAAAAGTCAATTTCTCGCCAATATGAGCCACGAAATGCGCACACCGATGAATGTGATTGTGGGGCTTACCGATTTAATGCTTGATGAAGATGACCCAACGGTCAATTTAACCGGTAATCTTAAAAAAATAAATACTGCGGGAAATACGCTGCTTGGGTTGATAAATGATGTTCTGGACATTTCCAAAATCGAGGCAGGAAAACTGGAATTACATCCGGTAAAATATGAATTGCCCAGTTTTCTGAACGATATAATAACCCTCAATATGATTCGTATAGAAGAAAAACCCATTGTATTCAAACTTGATATTAATGAAGAATTACTATGCAACCTTTTGGGAGACGACATTCGGGTAAAACAAATTATCAATAACCTGTTAAGCAACGCATTCAAGTATACGCAAAAGGGAACAATTACACTGGGTATAAACTGCGAAATTGACGGCAGCGATGTTTGGATGTCCATTTATGTAAGAGACACCGGCATGGGCATACGTCACGAAGACCTGCAAAAACTCTTTTCCGATTACGGTCAGGTAGATACCCGTATAAACCGGGCTATTGAGGGAACCGGCCTCGGTCTTGCGATTACAAAGCGTTTAACCGGGATGATGGACGGAGAAATTACCGCAGACAGCGAGTATGGTAAAGGCTCTGTTTTCCGCCTGCGCATCAAGCAGGGCTTTGTTGACAATGCTGTCATTGGCCCAATGGTTACAGAAAATCTCTGTACATTTCGTTATACAGATAACAAGCAAAAAGCCAGAAAAAAACTTGTGCGCTCCAATTTAAGTTACGCAAAAGTTTTAGTGGTAGATGATATGCAGACAAATCTTGATGTAGCGGCAGGCCTGTTGGGAAAATACCAACTACAGATTGATTGTGTCACATCGGGACAGGCGGCTATAGATTACATAAGGAAAGAAGCAGTCCGTTATGATGCGATTCTAATGGATCACATGATGCCCGGGATGGACGGCATGGAAGCGGTCAGAATTATCCGCAGCGAGATTGACAGCGACTATGCCAGAACAGTTCCCATTATTGCGGTAACCGCAAACGCGCTAATTGGCAGCGAAGCCATGTTTCTTGCCAGCGGTTTTCAGGCATTTCTTTCCAAGCCCATAGACATACTTAGATTGGATGAGGTATTGAACAAATGGGTACGGGACAAAGACCGTGAAAATGCGCTGCCGGAAAAAGAACCTGAAACGACAAATAAGGCAGAGGTAACCGATACAAAAAAAGGACTGACAGAAAGCCTGGTTGTTCCCGGACTGAACACCGCCGCCGGTCTTGCCCGCTTTGACAACGATGAAGAAATGTACTTACTGCTGCTGGAGTCATTTTCAACACACGCTCCGCAGCAAATTAAAACAATAAAAACTTTTATTGACGGCTTACAATCTGCCGATCAACCGGATGTCACATCATACCGTATAGCGGTACACGGCCTAAAAGGCACATGCCGATCAATTGGCGCTGAGGGAATAGGCTCAATGGCGGAAAAACTGGAAAAAGCCGCTTTACAGCAGGATCTTACATTTATAACGGCCAATTCAAAGCAACTTGCAGATGATTTGGAAGAACTAATTACCGGTATCTCCGGTTTTATTCATGCAACGCCGGCCAAAATATAGTGTTTGCGATGATTATTACAGGAACAGCCCTGCGGGGAAAAAAAAGTGCAGAACCGAGACGGCTATAAGGCTGAATCCAATAATTTTTTTATGATTGATAAACTGATCCCCTATACGATCAAGTTGTCCGTCCGTATTTATTTTTGAGGAATTTTCCCGGTAAAAATCAAATATAAGCACAAAGCCCGCAGCAATGCCGGCCAGCGCCGGAAGCAGGTCACCCAGGATATAGATAGAATGACCGTTTCTGCTCTCAACGGGAATAAATAATTTCAGAACTCCGACAATTGCCGCAATAATGCCAAGCAGCAGCCGGAAACCGCCCGCAGCAAGGGAGAATTTGGAATTCTTGTTAGATGAATAATTACCACCGGTACGAATAAAAATCAACAGAAAACCAATAAAACCGTTAACGAGTATTGAAATAAAATAAAGTTGCATCATTTTTTCTTTTCCCTGATAATACTGTAACTTAAATGAGAAATTTGGTCAATGCCGCATGGCTCATCCATGCATCCCGATAAGAAAAAAGTTCCGGCATATCGCTCTTTTCCACTTCCTGATATTCTACAGCAAAATCCCCGGCCAGTTCTGCAAGGCTTCTCCCGGTAAATGCCATTTTTGCGGTCATTGCCGCTCCAAGAGCAGTTGCTTCCATAATGCCGGTAAGGTACACTTTGCTGTCCTTAAGAGCAGACGACAACAACCGGTTATAAGCAGCATCTTTTCTAAATCCGCCTTCGGTAATAACTGCCGCACCCTGCTGCAGCCCTGTTCGTTCCAGCGCGACAAGAGACTGCATAACGAGACTTATCTTCAGTACTGCGAACCCGCGCTCGTAATCGGCAAAACAGGGAGGTATATGGCTTGAAGGCAAGCCGCTGACTGCGGCAATATCTCCGTAAGGCCACACGTTTCCTCCTTCTTCAACACGAGGCTTTGAACCGGGAAACTGTCCGGTACCTGCCAAAAGTTCCGGCAATAAAAAACAATTGGCTTCTTTTAAAATTTTCCTGTAAAGCGGTTCATTATATGAAGGGAAGTCATCTCTGCGGTGAATAGCCATCAGTATTTTTGCCCATGTCTCGAATTCATGACCACCCAGAAAAATTGCCGTTTTTACCGGCGTTCCAAAGGCAGATATATTGAAAAACACCACCTTGCCCAACTCTTCCGGCGTGAACCCGTACTCCTGTACCGGGGTCATCATGACACACCAGGTTCCGGTGGAGTTAAGGGTGAAACCGGCCTCGCCTCTTTTTGCGAAATGGGGCAGCAGGGATGCGTTGGAATCGTGGATGCCCATGGTGACAATGGTATCAGGCGGAAGACCGGTTCTTGAGGCGATTTCCCCGGTAATGCTGCCCAGTACATCCCAGGATTTATTGAGTCTGCCAGGTAAAAGGTCCGCTATCCCCATATCCCGTGCTACCGAAGACAGGCAATTGTTTTCCTGATCCCAGAGGTACGTATGACACCCCATGTAAGTGCTTTCCGCTCCTGCCTTACCGGCAAGACGAAAACCCCAGTACTGGGGATAAGGAAGTATGGAGCTGACATTAATAAATTCCTGAGGAAACTGTTCCTGTGCAAAGAAAATTCCCTTTGCGGGGTTGATCATCGCCTCTAATTCAGGAGTGCCGGTCATGGTTTGGAGTTGAATCGCAGAACCGAAACGTCGGTAAAAACGATGATGAAAATCCTTTCCCGGTTCATGCGTGTAAAAGACACAGGGAATGGCAGCTTTGCCATCATTGCCGATACATACGAAATTTGCCCCATGAGTACTAATTGCGATTGTTTTTATCGGGAACTGTTTCCCTGCCGCTGCAAGCTTGTCAAGGAACCATGTTTCCATTGCATCAAGATCATGGCAGGGAAGCCCGTTCACGATTAAAGGATCAAATACCCGGTATTGCGCATCAAGCTGCCGCAGTGTATCATCATACACTGCGACTTTCTTATTGGTCATCCCAATGTCAATAACTGCTATTGCGTAGTCCATTGACACGCCTTTTGTTTGGCGCTTCTCCTGTATATATTGTTATCTTCCCTGGGCAGCACTTCTTCGCATACTGATGATGACTTCTCTGGCCCGTTCCTTGACAGCGGTCGCGTACGGTCCCTCAGCTATCATCAGCAGTAAATTAAGCGCTCCGAAATTGAGCGTGCCGCTGTTTTGGAAAATTTTATCCAAAGCGTCAACTGCGGCAAGCGCAATAAGGTTATCCGGGGCTCTGTGGCTGTTGAATCTGGTGGTAACCCGGACAATGGCATTAACAGCATTATTATCTTCATTTATGCCAATATTGCCCAGAGAAATAATAGCCTGCTGCAAAACAAGCGGTTCAGGATCGGTTTCGCAGACCCTGATAAGCGCCAGTTCTGATTCCACGGTCCTCACATTGCCCAGGTGTCTTGCGGCTTCTCGGCGCACATCGGGGAATTCGTTTACCAGCCGTCCTCTTTCCCTGGCTTGATTTATGGTCCCTTCAAGCGAAAAGTATTCCAGAACCGCGAAAACTTCATTGCTGATATCACCCTGTCTGGTCATTTCACCAATATGCTCCAGTGCCTCCAGTTTTTCCTGCTGGACGGTTGAAACACGGGCGCTGTTGAGAATTACCATTTCAACAGATTCCTGTAAATAGGCTTCTTCAACAGTCATTCCCGAATTGGAACTGCCGGCTTGCCCCATAAGCACCGGAACGGCAATCACAACCATCACAATCAGCGCAATAAATTGCTTAAACTTCATAGTTATCTCCTTATACTTGATTTATTATAATAAAAAATGGATTAATTTGTAACCTTCCATTGATTATCAATTCTTTGTAATTCATACACACGATGACGTGTATACTGTTCGTATACCCTGACATGGTCAGCAGATAAAAATTCAATATCATCATCAAGCTGGCTGTTTGCCCATGTTGTCCTTGATGGTACAACAACACGGATAAAGTAGTCCTGAGGTGTCCTTAGGGTAATATTCTGCGTTTTTAAAAATGGCCTGTTTGATAGATCTGCCAAATTTTCCGCAGATGTTACCTGACTGAAATAATCATCTGCCAGAACAGTTCTCCAACCGGGAAAATTGCTATTTCTGATAGATATACTGAGATTATTGAGAGCTTGCCTTATATCAGCCTCCGCCACCGGGTCATAGTATATTTCATGGGTGGTTCTGTTTGACAACTCAGTTCTTTCCTGTTCCGGTATTTCCTGCTGACTTTCCGGCTCACCGGTACTGGTCGCAGTGACTGCGGCATTCGCAACATCTGCCTGTGTTTCGTTATTTACACGATTTGCCCGGGTTTCGTTATTTGTCCGGGTTTCGTTGTTTAATTGTACTTCGTCATTTGGATGCAACTCGTCATTGTCAGGCGGTAAAGACACACAAGCCGCAGACAGAAAAGTTATAACAGGAATGCACAGCATGAACCTTTTCATACGTACTACTTTAACCAATTTCACAAAGAACGTCAAGAGTATCATTATATATCCTTGGGGCCAAGTTCCAGAACCAGTTCTACTTCGCCTTTGGCAATTCTCATTGTTTTGGCTATCTCGTCAATGCTCCAGCCCTGGCGTTTAAGGCTGATAATGGTTTCCCGGTCTCTTGGCGGCGGCGCTCCTTGGTCAGATGACTTTCCGCCGGCTTTCCCTCTTGTTTTTCCTTCTTCGCGGGCCAGTGCGGTATGGATAAGTTTAAGCTGGGATTTGGCATTTTTTTCGAGGGTCTGCAGTTCGGTGGCCAGCCGGCCAAGGCTTTCGCGGGCAGTGTTCATTTCGGCAATACGTTTTTCCAGCCATGATACCGAATCGTCCAGAACAGAAAGCTTTTCGGCTGCATCCCGGGCTTTTTCGTTGTCCGCGGAAAGTGCTGTCAGAGAACTCTCAATGGCTTCCATCTCCATTTTCAGTTTACTGACAGTATCGCCAAGCCGTTCGACTGTCTGCTCGTCTTCCTGCAATGCCCGGAAATTCCGGTCTATGCCATCATTAATTTCCTGAAGTGTTTTATTTTTTCGTTCTATACGCAGGTATTTTTCCTCGGTTTCCTTGATGGAGTCTTCCATACGGCGAATTTGAACCTGTATTGACTGTATAACATCGTCTGAATTGGAGACCTGGGCTAGTTTTTCCTCCACAGACCGGGATGTCTGAAGCAGACGGGCAAAATCGCTTTCCATCACTTCAATCCGGTGTTTTTCTGTTATAAAACGGGTCATTTTAGAATTTACATCTTCTTCAAGGCGTTTTATTTGGGTAAATTGATTTTCAAAACGGGCAATTTCCGACTTAACCTGCGAAATCCGGTCGATATTATTATTCATGTCTTCAACGTGGCGATCCAAAACAGATTTAAGCGCTTCGGTCCGGTCAACGAGCTTTGATTGTGCGGCAATTTCTTTACGAATATCATCCATAGAACTACGGATTATGGCATACTGGGTCTGCCATTCCTCTATATTTTTGCGGATATCTTCTGAAGAAGCTTCTATTCCGGCGATTTTTGCTTTTGTGTTCGTTGTGACGTCGCGAATTTGCGTTTCCAGTTCCTTTTGATTTTGACGGAATGTGTCCGTTATGGAAAGGCTATACTCGTCGATTTTTGTCTTGAGGTCGTTTTCCATTGTTTTTTTAGTTTCTTCAAGGCCCTGTATAAGCTGTTCGCTGAACTGTTTCCGGGATTCGTCAACACTGTCCATTTCTTCACGAATGCCTTCCTCAAAAGTGGCAGTCTCTGCCTTTAGCCTTTCCAGGTCTGCCATCATTTTCTCACCCTCATCGGCAATGGCCTTTTTAACTTCTTCGATTATGTGGGATTCTCCTTTCTGCCGTTTTAATTCCAATTCTTCGGCTGTTGCTTCCAGTTTTCTGTCCAGCGCTTCCTTCCATGCGACAAGCTGGTTGTCTATTTCGCTGCTTCGGCTTGTGAGATTCATAAGGAATTCATCCTCAAAGCCCTTGAGTTTACCGGAAACATTTTCAAATGCCTTTTGTTTTAATTCCAAAAGTTCCTGGTTCACACCATCCATTTCATTCTTTATAGTTTCCAGCTTACCATTGAATACATCGGATGCATTATTCCAATCGGCGTTAACACGGTTCACTGCCTCCTGCAGGGCGCGGTGCAGTTCAGCTTCCAGTTTGGCTGTATCATTTGTAATGCCGGAAAGCTGGTCAATCTGCTCTTCCTGCGCCTTCTGGTATTCGTTAATCCGCTGCTGGACAGCGGCAAATACCTCCTGACCGGTGGTACGGGTCTTTGCTTTCCAATCATCTTTCTGTTTATTGATGGCGATTTCCAATTCTCCCGCCTGTTGTGTTACCAGGGTTGTCAATTCCTTTATTTCATTATTCCATTCATCTTTCTGCCGTTGTGCAAAAACACTCAGATTCTGAACATCCTTTTTCCATTCAGCGCTATATGCTTTTTGCTGTGCTTCAAAGGCGCTGGATTCAGATTTCCATTCATCTCGATGTGCCTTGAACTGATCCTGAATATCGCCAAGTTTTGCCTTTGTGGCTTCCTGGACAGTTTTAACTTTATCTTCAAAATTAGCTTTGATTAGGTTGAGCCTGTCCTGCGCCTGTTCACGAAGTTTTTCCAGCGCTGCTTCTTCGTATTTATCCGCCTTGCCGCCCGCCCTTTCAACTGCTTCGACAAAGAACTTCTCTATACGTTCCTCGTCCTGTGCCAGTTTTTCCTGATGCCGCTGTTCCAGTTTTTCCAGCGTTACCCGGTGGTCGTCTATTTTACGTTCTATTGTTTGCGCCGCTGCTTCAAAATCCAAAACAACCGAACGGGCAGAGGATACCGCTGATTCAATTGCATTTTCCAGAGCGTTGGCGTTTTCTTGTTCAAAGCGCTGTTCTATTGTTTCCAGCTTACTGCCGATAGTGTCAATTTCGGAAAATGATTGCTCGACCTTATCTTTTATATCACTGACCCTTCTCCCTACATTTTCCACAAACTCCGATTCATCCCGAATCCGGCTCAGGTTTTCCTGTACCCGGCCGGTCATATGGACGAGCTGCTCAAGCGTAGAATCGTATTGCCGGATTCTCTCGTCAACTTCTCCCAATTTTTGGATTTTTTGCGTCAGTTCTTCTCTTGTTAAAGCCTGAATACGCTGTAAAAGCCCAGTGGCAGCTTTGCGTTCCACATCAAGAGCAATGCCATAATCTTTTATATGCGATTTTTTTTCTTCAAGATAGGCGGTAATTTCATCTTTACAGCGATCAACGTATTTACGTACTTTATTAAGAGAACGATTGCTCTTATCCAACAGGCGAAAGAATATTACGATCAGGATGGTAATACCCAGTGTTATTAGGTTTCCAACATCAAATGACATAATTTATTATAGCAGATAATCGCGTAATTGGCGATAGTCATGGAATACAAAAATATCATCGGGTTTAGCTGCATGATATTTGCTGAAACGTCCCGTAATGAGCGCCGTTTTATAACCTGCCTGCCTGGCTCCCAGCACATCGTAGCGGAAACTGTTGCCGACATAAAGAATTTGATTAGGCGGGCAGCCCAGTTCTTCGGCAAGCCGGATAAAAGGGCGATTGGCAGGCTTGAGCGCGCCTATTTCTTCCGAACAGAGTACAGTGTCCCAGCAATCCGCCAATCCAAGATTGTGCAATTTTCTTTGTGGGGGAAAATCCGAAAGCATCCCCGTTTTAAATGATGCGGCCCTCAATTCCGCAAGGAGTTCCTTGACATAAGGAAACAGTTTTATGCGGGAAAAATACGGTTCCAACCCCCGGTAAATACATTTTTCGATTTTTTCCTTAATTTGCTCCGGCGGGGCATTGAGCCGTTGCGCGGTAAGCTGTGCCTGGTAATCGTAAAAAGAGTTATGGGGGTGTTCCTGTTCGCGGCGGATTTGGGATCTGGCTTTGCCGAAAGCAGCCAGGAGGCGCCAATGCTTGAAAAAAAACGGAATCAGCCTGATATTCAGACGGTAGTTGGGGTAAAGGGTCCCGTCCAGATCAAAAGCAACAGCGGTAATTCCTTGCATGGGGATAGTTTACAACAGGGAAGGGTTATATGGGAAGAGTTGAGAGGGTATTGATTGCAAAGGGGCAGTACTGGCAAAAGGCCTGTTTTTTTGATACCGTGACATTTACAGAGGTTACCATGAATGAACGGCTGCTCTCCCTGCTGAAACGCCACACAGAGCTTTCTCTAATTATACAAGACCCAGATCTGATAAAAGACCAGAAGCGCTACCGGGATACCATGAAAGAATATTCGTATCTTGATGAAATCGCTTCACTGCACAATGAGATTGAAAAACTGAACGGCCAGCTTGAAGATACAAAAGCCATTGCCCAGGAAGAAAAAGATCCGCAAATGCGTGAGCTGGCAAAGGAAGAATTAAAAGAACTGGAAGATAGTTTGCAGGATTTTGGAGACAAGTTAAAATTTCTGCTCATCCCCAGGGATCCTCTGGATGAAAAAAACATCATCATGGAAATACGGGCCGGAACAGGCGGCGAGGAGGCGGCCCTGTTTGCTTCGGATCTTTACCGCATGTATTCCCGTTTCGCGGAAACGAAAAGCTGGAAATTCGAAATAATGAATTCCAACGAAACCGAACTTGGCGGCATAAAGGAAATTGTTTTTTCAATCGCCGGTAATAATGTTTACGAAAACCTCCGTTACGAATCCGGCGTTCATCGTGTACAGCGGGTTCCAACAACCGAATCATCCGGCAGAATCCACACATCGGCGGTAACGGTTGCGGTGTTACCAGAAGTGGACGAAACCGAGATTGACATTAAGCAGGACGATCTCCGCATTGACGTTATGCGGGCAGGAGGCCCCGGCGGTCAGAGCGTCAATACCACAGATTCCGCAGTGCGGATCACCCACCTCCCCAGCGGCATTACCGTCCACTGCCAGGATGAAAAAAGCCAAATCAAAAACAAGGCCAAGGCGATGCGAATCCTCCGGGCGCGTATCTACGAGATGGAAGAAGCAAAGGCCGCCGCCGAACGTTCTGAAGCCCGCAAGTCCCAGGTCGGCTCCGGCGACCGTTCCGAGCGGATAAGAACTTACAACTTCCCCGACAACCGCGTCACCGACCACCGCATCGGCCTTACCCTGTACAAACTCGACCGCATCATGGAAGGTGACGTAAGTGAAGTTTTTGACGCGCTTAAGCTGTCGGCAAGAGAAGAACTGCTGAGGACAACGAGCTCTGAGACTTTATAGAATTTGCTCGCAAATTTTCACACAGAGGCACGAAGGACACAGAGATGAAGAAAGGAAGTATGAAGGAAATACGGTATTCTCATAAAACACCCCAATCTCCGTGTCTCAGTGTCTCCGTGTCTCTGTGTGAGGAATATCGGGTTAATGCCTGCAATTCGTGAAATCCTTGCCGAAGGAAGTGCCTCTCTTGCAGTGGCAGGTATTGAAAATCCCGGCCTTGACGCATCACTGCTCCTTGCCGAGGTCCTCGGCATCAGCCGCACATCTCTCCTTGCAGCAGGTCTTGAGCCGCTTGCCGAATCATCCCTTGCCGCATTCCGCCGCTTAATTAAGCGCCGACTGGAGGGTGAATGCGTCGCCTACATCCTCGGCAAAAAAGAATTCTACGGCCTGGAATTCATGGTTAACCCGTCAGTCCTTGTCCCCCGCCCGGAAACAGAGTTACTGGTGGAAACCGTAATAGAAATCGTAAAATCATCACGTAAAGAACAAAAACCAAAATATGCAATTCGGGTGCTGGATCTTTGCACCGGGTCGGGGGCAATTGCAATTGCGCTGAAACACACAATGCCGGAGTTGGAAGTCTGGGCAACAGATATTTCCGTTAAAGCTCTGGAAACAGCCAAAGCCAACGCCGCCCGCCTTCTGCCGCCCGGAGCAATCAGCTTCTGCCACGGCGACCTCTACGATGCCTTGCCCTCAATCAAAAAATATTACTCGCAAATTTCTCACACAAAGGCACAAAGGCACAAAGACACAAAGAATAGTTACAAGTTATATAAGCCGCATTCATTTTCCATACCTCTTACCTCTTACCTCTTACCTTTTACCTTTATCATAAGTAACCCCCCCTACATCCCAACTGCAGAAATCCCATCTCTTTCTCCCGAGGTCCGGGCGGAACCGGTACTTGCTTTAGATGGCGGCAAAGAAGGGCTGGATAGTATCAGAAACATTATTTTGCAAGCTCCGGAACATCTCTGTCCCCACGGAATTCTGCTGCTGGAGGCTGATCTCCGTCAAATGAAAGAAATTGCATCTTTGTATGAAACAGCAGGTTTTAAAGATATTACACTGTACAAGGATCTTTCGGGAAATGAACGAGTAATTGGAGGACAAAAAGAGTGACTCCCGATCTATTGCTATGCAGATTGCCCTGTGTTAATCTTAAAATAAATGTATTCATTAACGTATGAAGAAAAAATAAAGCTCATGGGTAATCTGAACTGGGATTATCTGGACAAACATGAAGATATGCTTGCGGTAATTGAAGGACGGCTTGAAACTTCCGGCGCTTTTACACGGGACAAGCTTTTTGTAAGGTCATTGGAGCGCATCCCCTGGCATTATATTGTGGGGCTTTGGGGAATAGACACGATAAAAGAGCTTTATACGCCGGAAATAGCACAACGGCTTTGGCCGAAGGACAGGAGGTATCACTTTGATTTTGCCATCGCAATTTTACGAGGAGATTCTGTATCCACTGCAAGATGGGGTGATGAACACTATAAGCAAATGTGGTGTCCGATTTTTTCTAACCGGTGGTACTGCGCTTAGCCGGGCATATTACAATCACCGATATTCTGACGATTTGGACTTTTTTGTAAATTCAGATGATGAGTATGCTGTCCAGGTTAAAGAGATCTTCTATAAGTTAAAAGAAGACGGTTTTTTTTGGGACACTGAAACAAATTTTACCAGTAGTAAAACTTTTACCAGTTTTAAGGTAGGCTGGAATAAATCTGATACCCTGTTAAAACTCGATTTTGTAAATGATTTGGCAGTACATTTTGGAGATATTGTTAAAACAGGGATCTTTGAGCGGACAGATTCAATAAGAAACATGCTGTCCAATAAATTAACTTGTTTATTTCGTTTTACAGCGAAAGATGTCGCAGACATTAGAGAAATAGCTCTGCACACAAGAGTTGATTGGAAACAAGCCATTCAGGATGCCCGGCAGAAAGAAGCCGGACTTGAAATACCAGTTATATGTGATATTCTTCACGGAATACCGGAAAGCGAATTTGATACAATTGCATGGGTTAAAAAACCATCATGGGAAGAATTTAAAAATGATATTGACAGGCTTATTAACGAAATATTAATCGGATAAATTAAGGCAAAATTCGGTATTTCACCTTTTTGGAATAAACTTAAATCCTTCTCCATCGGCCTCAACATCCCCCATGCCGGGGTACACAATGTGCATGCCGCCAATGGGGATATTGTTCGTTGCCGCATACTCAAGAATTTGCCTGCGGGAAACGGCGGCGGCACTTTGGTCCACGTCAAAAGTTGCCGAGATTTCCGGATGAGGGAACTGGACGAGAGCCACATGGAGAAAATCCCCGGCAATGATTAAACGATCACCACCGTTGGCAATTAAATAAACCGTATGGCCGGGTGTATGGCCGTAATTGGCAAGAGCGCTTACTCCGGGAAGGATTTCCCGGTATGTGCTGCCCAGTACATCGGCATCAAATGTTTCTACATTTTCCCCATAGGCTGCAAGAGCATCGGCCGCGCCCTGATTCGGGGCAATGACGGTAAAGTGTTCCCTATCCCTGGAATCAAGGTAGACCTTTGCATTGGGAAACAAAGGATGTGAGTCTTTCTGGAGGCCGCCAAAATGATCCCCGTGCATGTGGGTAAGCAGCACCGCATCAACCTGTTCCGGGAGAATCCCCAAAAGCTCCATTTTTTCAAAAATAGTGTTACCAAATCCGGTATCCACAACGATAATCTGATCTGATGTTTTGACAACAAATACATTGGTCGAATGGTTAAAACCGTCAGCAGGGATATATCGCTCCAGGATCTCATCGCTTGCACCGGGGATGATGCCGGTATTTCCCTCACGCTGCGCTTCCACCAGCATGAAAACCTCAAACTGCCCTACCCTGTGGGCAAAAATCCCGTCACTTTCCGAAAAAGAAACGGCCGGTATATGTGATGTTTCAGCGGCTGAGGTACAAGACATAAACCCGCTGACGATAATTCCGCCGATAATGAGACTTGCGATTATGGAATGTTTCATTTAATTCTCCTTGATAGTGGTTTTGGGTTATTATAGCAAAATTGGTATTTATGGGGAACCATATCGAATCATTATATCCTTGCAATCACAGCTTATATGGGGTATGATATATACGGCGGTAATGCCGCAAAGGAGATCAGTATGAGTATCGAAAATAACAACCTGGGGAAAAAGCTGCCAATGCTTCGCCCCTACCTGTCATTTCTTGACAGCACACGGTTTCTTACAACCCCATTAAGCTGGTTGTATGTCATCATCGCCATTGCTTTTCAATTAGCCCCTATAGCGCTTTTGGTATTAGGGATTAATGGCGGTATTTTTAGAGGCGGTAACGGGACGCTTATCACATCATTTATCCTGACATTTTTAGCAACCATGTTTGCCGGTTTTGTTGCTTTTAATGTTATGTGGTCAGGAAAAAAGAAGCTCAGTGTAGATAAAATTACCATTGATTTTATTATTGACTGTTTCGCCGATCTGCTCTATGCACATACAAAAGCTGCGGCGCATTTTGTGGGAATTACCCTGTTTTTTATTGGGGTTTTTTCTTTTATAGATAATTCACTTGTATATAGGTTAGTACTCCTGGGAACCGGAATAAATCCTATGTTTTATGGTTTAAACCTGCCGGGAATCGGTGTAACGCTCATTATCGGCGGCCTCCTTGGCGGTTACATATTTATTTGGCTGGCAAGACTTTTCAGGGCTATTTTTATCATAATCTGCCGCTACGTATATGTCCGCGTGTTTAAATTTGTTGTCTTTACCGTAATTGTAAAAATATACGAATTCATCGCCCATGCCGGAAAGCAGTTGTTTGATTTCGTCCTGCTGCTGGGACGTACTGTCATAGATATGTTCACCAATCTTTTAAGAGTTGTTTATGCCCTGTTTGCACGGCTTGGCAGATTTCTTCTTGCTTATGCAAAATCACCTTTTGAAAACAAGGCGTACAATAATTCGACGGATACTAACGTCACCTATAACCAATAACGGAGGATTTTATGGCATCATTAAAATCCGGTTTTCCGTTACAGAATGGAGAGCAGTTTGTCCTTGAAATTGAATCAAAACTCTACATGACCAGCTCTTTTTTTATATTCCGTTTTTTTTGGGGAGCCGTCAGGCCGTTTCTGCAAATATTGGGTTTTGGCAGACGAGGTTTTCTGATTGTAACAGACAGGCGTTTTATAGAAATGCATGTCCAAAAAATATTCTGGTTTATCAGGTTCAGAAGAAATGTCACCAGTATTCCGATTAAAAAGGTTAGCGGTACTGTCGAATGTGTAAAAAAAGGACGGTTCCTGTTCTTTGCCAGGGCATATCAGGTTTGTTACCAAAGACCATTCTTCTGCAGAGTATACTATGTTCTTCCGGGGAAGGAAGCAGAAGAGGTTTATAAAATAACAAACCTTCTGACAGAGACAATTGCTTCATCCAGGTGACTCCAAATCTGTCCTGCAGGTGCTGTTATATAACGGTATCCGGCGTTAGCCGGATACCGAAGGAGTGCTCTTTATGAACAAAAATACCATACTATTATTGGTATTGGTATTGCCGGTATGTTTCACGGCCTGTTTAAGATTTAATACACAACAATATGACAAAGAAGCTGACTTTGAATTCAGGCTATTGGAAAATGGCAGAGCTGTTGAGATTACCGGATATGTAGGCTCTAATGAAACAGTCCGTATCCCCCCGCGGATAATGGGGGTACCGGTTACATCCATTGGCCCATACGCTTTTGCAGGCACGGGACTTACAGATGTAATCCTGCCCGACAGCATTATCTCTGTTGGAGAAGGGGCTTTTGAACATACCAATGTAATTCTCCCCGGCAGCTCTCCCTCTGCTGACGATCACACATTAACCAATATCGGCCTTGTCAATTCGGCGGAGTTACCTCCGGCAATAGATCCGCTCCAGCACCGGGGAGGAACATCTCCATACGCAGACAACATTGTAACATTAAGGTTTTTTGGATGGTCTCGCTCGGGAAATGCGGCGTTTTTAATTGAAGATAACGGCAGTTCCGGTATGGGACCTTATGAAATTAGCCGTTATGTCATTATGAATGCGGTTACCGATGCAGTGGTTTTTTCAATGGAAATTGAAACACAAATAGATCCTTCAACAGAAGGAATTGATAATATCGTGATAATCACAATCAACGGAAATACTATTCACGGGCAGGTTGACTTGATGAGCCAGTTCAGGGCTGCCATGGACACTCACGAAATCATTGTGTCTAATGCTGCATTTTTACCATTTCCTTTTGCCAAAGACGGGTATCAATACACATCTTTTGTACAAACAGTCAGAGGAAATGCACATATTATTGTCAGCAGAAATGGAAGAAACAAAACAATCAGCACCACCGATTTTGATGAAAACTACGATGTTTTCATTTTGGGGTATTTTTTGAGTCCTTTCGAAAACAGAATATTGGCTGCATATTCATCCCGGTTTCATCATGCTCATGCCCTTATGCAGCTGCATCTTGCCGGCTGCCATTTAGGCATTGGGTTTTAACCGAAAAAAAAGCGCTTGCAAAACAATGTATGTGCAGGCGCTGCTTTATAGTTATCTTTTCTCAAAATGCTGATAATCCTTGGGGGTACTCCAATCTCCGCCCCAAGTCCATCCCCGGCTGATAAACGCCCGGTAACATACATCACCCTTTACTATCATACCTTTTCGTACATAGCCGCGGTCTAAATATCCGGTACCGGCAGGCGGTAAAATAGCGTAATTGGTGATGTAGGGATTTTGGACAGGGTTAATATCAATGGCAATTCCATAGCCATGATTGGAAATTCTGGCAGTATTGGCTATGTACCGGTAATTAAACGCACTTGTGTTGTTATCTTCCATTGATAAATTGTCATCAGCATCGTAATAATCAATAAGCTGCATTTTATATATGGGGAATCTATTTTCATAAAGTTCCTGAAATATATCCAAAACTTCTTTGCCTAAATGGGCTGCAACAATCATGTTTCCAACACAGGATTCACCGTTAAAATTTATATATGGAATGGTAAGATATACAAGATCAGAATAAGCAATTGAAGCATTATCTTTATATGACTTCCCGGTAATTTTTTTTATTATTTCTTCCGATAAAGGCTCAACAGCCTGCGGTAAAAAATGATCCTGCTCTTGTACTTCTTCCTGTTCCTGAGCATGATCCTGATTTCTGCCATTGTTTGATTTCACACAAGCACCAAGTAAAATTACCGCAGTAAAAATAATGAACACATAATTTTTCAGCATAATTACAGATATAACTTCATCTTATGAATAAAACATTTCTTTGTCCAGAGCAGGTATAACCGCACTCATCCCCGCAACCTCTTTTCCCAAAAGCGGGTCAAAAAAGCATCTATCCAGGACAACTGCAATATGCGGTTGACAAAATCAAAATATCTGATATAGTGGAGGAAAATGACAAATATGCAATATTTGTCATAATTAACAAGCGATGGCAATTGAAATTATCGGAACCGGAAGGGCAGTACCTCCCCGACGGGTCAGCAACGACGAATTAACAGCTAAAATTGACACCAGCGATGAATGGATTCGCTCCCACACAGGGATTGGAAACAGACATATTGCTGATGAAGGCACAGCAACAAGCGATCTTGCCCTGGAAGCGGCAAAAAACGCCCTTGCAATGGCAGCCGGAGGGGACACACATGTTTCAGAAGCGGCAAAAAACATCGACCTCATCATCGTGGGGACTTCCACGGCGGATTTTGTAGGGACTCCATCCACTGCCTGTATTGTTCAGTATGCCTTGGGAGCGGAAAATGCCGCAGCATTTGATGTTACCGCAGCATGTACCGGTTTTGTGTACGGCCTTGAGGTTGCCGCCGGAATGCTGAGCCTTGACAGAGGGCGTAAACGCGCCCTGGTAATCGGTGCTGAATTGTTGTCCAAGGTAACAAATTGGAATGACCGGAGTACCTGCGTCCTTTTCGGAGACGGTGCCGGGGCGGCGGTGCTTGAAAAAACCGATGCACCTTGCAAAGGGCCGGGGCGGCGGGGGCTGGTACATACCCTGCTCGGCGCTGACGGTTCCGGCGGTGAAAGTTTGTTGTTTCGCAGGGGCGGCACGCGCAACCCATTCAAAGCAGGTGAAACCATCGGCACGGGGATTTGCGTTGAAATGAACGGTCAGGAAGTATATAACTTTGCTGTTAGAGCCGTTACGGACACGATAAAAGCGCTTATGCAGGCCGAAGGACTGAATGCGGATGATCTTGCCTGGATTATCCCCCATCAGGCAAATGCCCGGATCGTGCAGGCTGCGGCAAAACGGTTAAAAATCCCCATCGGGAAATTTTTTATGAACATCGAAGAATATGCGAACACTTCGGCGGCTTCAATCCCCATTGCGCTTGATGAAATGAACCGCAGTGGAAAACTTAATAAAGGGGATATGATTCTAACCGTAGGTTTTGGCGGCGGTCTTACGTATGGCGGTAATATTATAATATGGTAAGTGAGAACAGAAATGAATAAAAACGATGTAGTATTTTTATTTCCCGGGCAAGGCGCCCAGTATCAGGGAATGGGGCTGGATTTTTTCGCCGGTGGCAGTGCGGCGGTAAATAAACTGATTGAAACAGCATCAGCGGTGTTTGAGCAAGATGCACAAACTCTGCTGAACCTGGATGCCGACACCCTGAAGCGCACGGACATTTCCCAGCCGGCAATTACGCTGGCAAACCTGGCCGCTGCAGCTTTCCTTGCCGAACAGGGATGGCAGCCCGCAGCCAGCGCCGGATTCAGCCTCGGCGAGTATGCAGCTTTGGTCTGCACCGGTGTTATCAGCGCCGAAGATTGTTTGCATCTGGTAAAAGCACGCGGTACGGTGATGCAGCAGGCTTCCGATAATTTACGGGAATCCGCTGGCGGTGATGCATCGGCGGCGCCGGGTATGGCAGCTGTTATGGGTCTTGCACCGCAGGAAGCAGAGGCGCTTATTGATCAGTGGAAAACGGCGGGGCTTGTGGATTTATATGCGGCAAACATCAACTCACCAAAACAGCTTGTTGTAAGCGGTACTGCCGCCGCACTGACTGAAGCGGAAACCCGTTTCAAAGAAGCAGGAGCGCGCCGCGTTATCCGATTGCCTGTTGCCGGTCCATTCCACTCGCCGCTGCTTGCAAATGCCGCAGAAGCATTTCGTCCGGCACTGGAAGCAGTTACATTCAGCGATCCAAAAATCCCCCTGTACTCCAATGTTACCGGCAAACAGATTGAGTCAGGCGCAGAAGCACAAAAACTTGCTCTGCTGCAAATCACCGGCCCGGTTCGCTGGACAGAAATTGAAGCAGCAATTACGGCTGACGCTGTTTTTTCCGCTTGCCTGGAAGTCGGCCCCGGCAAGGTATTGCAGGGATTATGGAAAGATTCCGGCAGCGAGATTCCCTGCTACCCTGCCGGAACAATGGAAGACATAAGGAAAATCGACAATGAATAAACATTTTTCCGAATTTATTCACACAAAGGCACAAAGGCACAAAGACACAGAGATGAAAAAAAAAGAAAAGAGAAAAGAGAAAAATAAAAAATATTGTTGTCCGCAGAGTTCCCTATTGACAACCAAGCTAAGTTTTCTTAGCTCGCTCTTTTTTCTTTCTTTTCTTTATCTTTCCTCCGTGTCCTTCGTGTCCTCCGTGCCTCCGTGTGAAATATTACCAATAAACTTTGGAGGAAGATAGTATGAAACTGGAAAACAAGAAGGCTCTGGTGACCGGGGCATTACGGGGAATTGGCAAGGCAATTGCCGATGAATTTATTGCAGAAGGCGCGGAAGTCTGGGGGCTGGACTATATCACGCCGGATGATCTTGCAAGCCGGGTTGAAGCGGCAAAGGGAAAGCTCCACTGGATTGAGGCGGATCTTTCCAACCTTGCGGCGGTAGAAGCAAAAATCGACAGCGGCATAAAGGAATCCGGCGGTTTTGACATACTGGTTAACAATGCCGGTATTACTAAAGATAACCTCTCGTTCAGAATGTCTCTTGAAGAATGGCAGAAAGTGCTTGATATAAACTTAAGCGCTGCATTTCTCGTTGCGCGTACCGTAGGCAGGGACATGATTCGCAAACGTGCCGGATCAATCATAAACATGGCCAGCGTTATTGGAATTCACGGTAACGGCGGACAGGCAAACTATGCGGCAAGCAAGGCGGGGCTTATCGGCGTGACAAAAAGCCTTGCCCACGAAACCGCAAGCCGCGGAGTGCGGGTTAATGCTGTTGCGCCGGGGTATATCGCAACCGACATGACCTCGGTTCTTCCCGACAATGTAAAAGAAAAAATGCTTGAACATATACCGCTCAAGCGCATAGGTACATCGCAGGATGTTGCCAATGCAGTGCTATTTTTCGCATCGGATGATTCATCGTACATCACCGGGCAGGTGCTGCCCATTGACGGCGGAATGTTCACCTAACAGGAGTTTAGAATGAGAAAAGTTGTAGTAACCGGCATGGGGGTTATCAGCCCCATTGGTAATTCGGTTGAAGAGTTATGCGCAAGTCTAAAAGCGGGAAAGAGCGGGATTGGTCCCATCACTTCGTTTGATACCACCGGATTTGATGTTACCATTGCCGGGGAAGTGAAAGAATTTGATCCCGGTATATGGATAGAAAAAAAAGAAGCCCGCAAAATGGCACGCTTTGTCCAGTTTGCGGCAGCAGCGGCAACGCAGGCCCTCACCGACGCAAATTTGCTAAGCGAGCCGAATGCGGAAGGCCGCAGGCAGGTAACAAGCGATCCCGTCAGGACCGGCATTGTTATTGGCAACGGAATCGGCGGATTTGAAATTGTTACCGAATCGCATAAAAAACTGTTTGAATCCGGCCCCAAAAGAATGTTACCTCTCACCGTCCCCATGATGATCCCCAACGAAGCGGCGGGAAACATCTCGATGATGTACGGAACGAGGGGGCCGGCGTATACCCAGGTTACCGCTTGTGCTGCCGGTACCGATGCCATTGGTCAGGCGCTCGATCTTGTCCGTTCGGGCCGCTGCGATGTTGTCATCACCGGCGGAACAGAGGCCGTCATCATTCCCTTCTCCATCGGCGGATTCCAGATGCTTAAAGCTCTTTCCACGAAGCGCTGTCATGAGCCGGAAAAAGCATCCCGCCCATTTGACGCAGACCGTGACGGTTTTGTCATGGGTGAAGGCTCCGGTATGCTTGTCATTGAAAGCGAAGAGCATGCAAAAAAACGGGGCGCGAAGATTCATGCCGAGCTTGCCGGATACGCAGCGACCGCCGATGCATATCACATAACAGCGCCGGACCCCGAAGGCATTGGATGCAGCGCTGCGGTAAAACTCGCCCTTGCCGATGCCGGTATGAAGCCCGAAGACATCCAGTACTACAACGCCCACGGTACATCAACAGAAATCAACGACCCCACTGAAACCACCATGTTAAAACTTGCTTTTGGGGATCATGCCTATAAACTGAAAATCTCCAGTACGAAAAGCATGCACGGCCACTGCATTGCCGGCGGCGGCGGCATGGAAGCCATCACGTGCATTCTGGCCATACGCGACGGTTTCTTCCCGCCTACCATCAACCTTGACAACCCCGGCGAAGGCTGCGATCTTGACTATGTGCCGCATAAAGCACAGTATGGTGAAATCAACGCCGCCATGTCCGGATCACTCGGCTTCGGCGGCCACAATGGAATGTTAATTTTCAGGAGATACCCATGAACGAAATTGAAAACTTGCTGCCGCATAGGGAACCGTTTTTGTTTGTTGATGAAATTGTGCAGGCGGATGAAAAAAAAATTATTGCAAAGCATGTGTTCACGGAAAAAGAATTTTTCTTTACGGGACATTTTCCCGGATACCCGGTCGTACCGGGGGTGATCCTCGTTGAAACAATGGCGCAGTCCGGCGGTGCAGGTTTACGCAAACTCGGTGTGCTTGGCGCGGACGGCCTGTTTTTTCTTGCCACGGTTGACAAGGTAAAATTCCGCAGGCAGGTGCGTCCCGGCGATGAAGTCCGTTCAGAAATTGAGAACCTGCGGATATCACCCCGTATGATCAAGCAATCCGGCAAGGCGTATGTCGGCGAAGAGCTTGCAGCAGAAGCTGAGTGGATGTGTTTGGTTGGCAGTGCCGACGAACAATGATGCTGTTGTATAGTCAAATCTACCTGCTCTTGACAAAAACAGGAATAATGTCATAATAAATTAATACTCGACATACCTACAGAGGAGAAACCATGAATATTATCGTTCTGGTAAAACAGGTGCCTGACACCCATAATGTTACCGGGGATGCCATGACGCCGGAAGGAACAGTCAACCGCGCGGCGCTGCCGGCTATATTTAACCCGGATGACCTTTTTGCCCTGGAAGCGGCACTGCAAATCAAAGATACCAGGCCGGAAACGAAGGTGCATGTACTGTGCATGGGGCCCCCGGCAGCAGCGGCAGTGCTCAAGGACTGTTTGTATCGGGGCGCTGATTTTACCGCATTGATTTCAGACCGGGGTTTTGCCGCAGCAGATACCCTTGCTACCTCCTACGCACTGTCCTGCGCCATTAAAAAAATCAGCTCTTACGATCTGGTGCTGTGCGGACGTCAGGCCATTGACGGCGATACCGCCCAGGTTGGCCCGCAGACAGCGGAAAAACTCGGTATTAACCAGATTACCTGTGTGTCCAAAATTGAAAAACTTGATAAAAAAGAAATTGTTGCCATACGGTCCATCGAAGGCGGCTGGGAAAAAGTAAAAACATCCCTGCCTGTTCTGCTGACATTTACCGCAGAAGGCGAAATGCCAAGACCTCCTTCAGCAATTAAAACCATGACATATAAACGGGCGGTTCCGGTTTCCGGCGAAGCAGGATCTCCGGGCGATCCCTTTGGTGAAACAGCCGGTAACGGCAACCCCATGGCGTTATGGGACATTCCTGCCATCAATGCCGACCCCATCCAGTGCGGCCTCAGCGGTTCTCCCACTAAGGTGAAAAAAATTGATTCGGTGGTACTGACCGCCGCAGATATTCAATACATAGAACCCAACGAAGCAGGTATCAACGAGCTTATCCACGGCCTTATCGCGGATCATACTTTTGGTTAAGAGGTTAAATATGAGCGAAAATAGTGTAATGGTATATATCCAGCAAAATGACGGGAAAGCTGCAGAGGTGAGCCTTGAACTGGTATCCAAAGCCCGCGAGCTGGCTGACCGGCTAAAAGTGGAAGTGAGCGCTGCGCTTTTTGGTGCCAATGTCTCAGGGGAAGTTTCCCGCATTGCAAGCCTGGGTGCAGACACGGTGTATCTCGTTGAGGACCCGCGGCTGAAGCACTACACCCCCATCCCTTTCACGAAGCTGATGATACAGGCGGTCAATGAAAACAAGCCGCAGATTGCGCTGTACGGCGCAACGACCGAAGGGCGGGACATCGCTCCCCGTGTCGCATCACAGTTAAAGGTCGGGCTTACCGCCGACTGCACCGATTTGCAGATAGGGGATCATACCCAGCAAGGCACGGAATACAAGGACATTCTCTACCAGATCCGTCCGGCCTTTGGCGGCAATATTATTGCAACGATTGTGTGCCCGGAAAAAAAGCCGCAGATGGCAACTGTCCGCGAAGGCGTTATGCGTATGGCAGAACCTGACCTTTCAAGAAAAGCGCAAACAGTAAAACTTCCGGCAATTTTAAACGCCGATGATTTTCAGACCGAAATTATTGAGCGCGTCATGGAAGAAAAAACCGTTAACTTAAAAGGCGCGCAAATAATCGTTACCGGCGGCATGGGCGTGGGCAGCAAAGACAATTTTGCCCTTATCCGCGAGCTTGCCCACACCCTGGGCGGCGAAGTCGGCGCATCCCGTGCGGCCGTTGACCAGGGCTTTATTGGTCATGAGCATCAGGTGGGGCAGACCGGCACAACCGTCAGACCAAAGCTGTACATTGCCTGCGGTGTTTCCGGGGCAATTCAACACCGGGCCGGCATGGACGAGTCGTCACGGATTATCGCCATCAACAATGATCCGGAAGCGCCGATATTCGGCATTGCCCATTACGGCATTGTCGGCGATTTGAACGATGTCATTCCCAAGATGATAAAAGCCTATAAGGCCAGAGTATAATGCAGGGGGAAACAACTATGGAAAATTTTTTAACTGATAACGAAGAT
>Ga0099364_10002070_pt1 | contig 32295 bp, 21 predicted proteins | sample TergutTh196P3_FD_73070 | JGI IMG/M metagenome (GOLD analysis project Ga0099364, IMG submission 73070) | Microcerotermes parvus P3 segment gut microbial communities from Pointe-Noire, Republic of the Congo - Th196 P3 | ecosystem: Host-associated > Arthropoda: Insects > Digestive system > Gut ... | reverse complement strand
ACAAAGGTACAGGTAGTTACGAGCGGGCGGCCACCGCTGTTCGCCGTTTGCAGTCTTATGGAATACAGCCCGATCTGTTGTGTACGGTGACGTCCGACACGGCAAAGCGACCCTTAGATGTTTACAAAGCCCTGCGGGCATTGAATACCGGCTGGATTCAGTTTATTCCGATTGTACGCAGGGAGTTTAGCACGCCTGCGGCTCACGGCGATGTTACGCCTGACAGTGTGAGCGGCAGGATGTACGGTGAATTTCTGTGTGCTGTATTCGATGAGTGGGTGCTCCACGATTTGGGACGGTTAGAGGTGCAGTTATTCGCCGAAACCATGCGGGTCTGGGCAGGTGGGAGCGCCGGATTGTGCTGGATGGCGCCGGTTTGCGGGAGGGCGCTGATCGTCGAGCGGGATGGCGGTGTTTATTCGTGCGACCACTATGTAGTTCCCGCATACCGGATGGGCGATATTGAAACCGCTGACCTGGGTGATTTGGCTCATTTGCCAGCCCAACACCGTTTCGGAGAGGAGAAGCGCTCAAGCCTTCCTGCACAGTGCCGTTCCTGCCCATGGCTTACCGTATGCAACGGCGGCTGCCCCAAAGACCGTTTCATCAGGTCGGAGGACGGCGAACCGGGCCTGAATCATCTGTGCGAAGGACTCCGGCGTTTTTTTTCCTATGTACAACCGGCAGTAAATCTGGTGAATGCCCTTGCCAAACGCGGACATACGCCCAAGTCCATAATGTCCCACCTGCATACGCGGCTCGCACCCCTGTGGAAAGGCGTCAGCCGGAACGATCCCTGCCCCTGCAGAAGCGGCCGCAAGGCAAAACACTGTTGCTGGTCAAAACGACCCCTGTAGTTATTCACATCGTATGTATGAAGATTATGTGCGAAATCGCACATATTGTGTGCGATTTCGCACACTCCTTGTCAGAAAAAATACAAATTCCCCCAAAAGAACAACAATTATAAATATGATTCCGATCATTTGCGTTCGAAAGAATTTTTCAGCAGGTTACACAATTTATTGCAGATTTCGGAGTTATACATATCCATGAGATTTGTCTCAGGAAAAGGAAATGAAAAGATTTTGGCTAATTATCATAGGATGTAATCTTTGTATACTCATTTGGGCGCAGCAGGAGATGGGCTTTAGCCAGCATTTTACTGCAAGGGGATACTATAATCCGGCCTATGCAGGGCAGTCGGGCGATATGAACGTTCTGACACATAGTCGTTTGCAATGGTATGGCGCTATCCAGAATGCACCTGCATCGGCTTTTGTGACAGCCGAAATGCCCTGGAATTTTGGGAAAATACGCAATGGATTAGGCGTCGTCGCATCGTACAACAAGGCAAGCAGTTTATATCAAAGGATACATATTGGCGCCCAGCTGGCTATCAAAAAAAACCTGGGAAAAGGGTTATTGAGCATAGGCTTACAGGCAGGCCTACTCAATGAAACATTCCGGGGCGACTCGGTGAGAGTGAACGAAAGTGAAGGCGACGACCTCATTATCGCACGAACGACTGTGAGCGGAAAAGGATTGGATATGGCAGTTGGATTGTATTATTCCACTGACAACTTATATGTCGGAATCGCCACGACCCATTTGCTGGGACAAAAGATCAACCTGGATGAAAATATGGAAATACAAATTGACAGGATGTATAATTTGATGGCAGGATACAATATTCAAACAAAGAATCCGTTATTGGAGTTGCAGCCTTCGCTTTTTGTTCAAACAAACTTACAAATGGCAGCAGGCGACATAACAGCAAGAATAGTGTATAATAAAATGTATAATGGAGGTTTAGGAGTTCGTATCAACGATATGGCGGGAGTCAATGCGGTCATCCTTTATTTGGGAGCAGATATCCAACAGTTCAGGTTGGGCTATGCCTACGATTTCCCTACTTCGGTTATCTCTAAAATGGGAAGTCACGAATTGATGTTATCGTATCGGGTGGAATTAGAAAAGCCAAAAGGCAAAAGAAACAGACATAAAAGTATACGTATCTTATAAGGGAGAATAAATAGATAGAATGTGCTAATATGAAAAAAATAGCTTGCATACTCGTAGTAATCACTGCATTAACATCTTGCGGGAGTCTTTTTTCCGGAGATGGGGGCGAATTGGTCGGCGTTAGATCGGCATCTTATAATGAACCGAATCCTTTCGGAATGGTTTTGATATCAAGAGGTTCATTTGTCATGGGGCCTGCCGACCAGGACAGTCTTTGGGGATTTATTCCCGAAACAAAAGGCGTCTCGTTCGAATCTTTCTGGATGGATGAAACGGAAATCACGAATGCCAAATATCGTGCATTTGTATATTGGGTACGTGATTCGATTATCCGTGAGCGCCTGGCCGATCCGGCTTATGGCGGAAACGAACTGTTCAAAATCACCGAAGACCGGTATGGAGATCCGGTAACGCCGTATTTGGACTGGAAGCGTCCGATCCCCTGGCGACGGGCGAATGAAGATGAGCAACGCGCCATCGAAAGCGTATATTACGTACATCCCATTACCGGAGAAAGAAGCCTTGACAAAACGCAAATGCTTTACCGGTACGAATGGTACGATCATGCAACGGCAGCTTTGCGCCGCAATAATCTTGACCCGTATCTGAGGGAACGGAATACGGATATTGAAGTCGATCCCAATGCCATTGTCATGATTTCGAAAGACACGGCATATATTGACGCTAACGGACGTGTTGTCAACCAGACCATCACCCGTCCGCTCAGTTCGCCGTTCGACTTTCTACACACCCGCATTATCAATATCTATCCCGACGAAACAAGCTGGATCAATGATTTCAAAAATGCCTACAACGAACCTTACCTCAAATTGTATTTCACTCATCCCGGATACGATGATTATCCGGTGGTGGGCGTCTCATGGGAGCAAGCTACCGCATTTTGCGTCTGGCGTACGGATTATTACAAGCGAAACGCAAACCTGCCTGCCGGACAGATCATTGAACCTTTCCGTCTGCCGACCGAAGGAGAATGGGAATATGCGGCCCGCGCCGGAAAAAGCGAAAATAAATTCCCCTGGTCTTCGGCTGATATATTAGATGATCAAGCCTGTTTTATGGCTAACTTCAAGCCGGGGGATGGAAACTATACCGAAGACGGTCATCTGATTACTGCGCGTGTAGCCTCATTTCCTCCGAACGAATTTGGATTATACGATATGGCAGGAAATGTGGCCGAATGGACTTCATCGACGTATACCGAATCAGGGTTAAGCCAGACAAGCGATCTGAATCCCGATTTACGCTATGATGCAGCCATAGAAGATCCGTATGCGATGAAACAGAAAGTGGTACGCGGAGGATCATGGAAAGATGTGACGCAATTTATACGCTCGGACATGCGTACATTTGAATACCAAAACGAAACGCGCTCATATATCGGCTTTCGCTGCGTGCGTACACAAGTCGGATTCTCAAATGCAAAAAGAAAATAATCAATAATATAAAATGAATAAATCAAAAAAATATTGAAACGATATGGGAAAATATCAAAGATATAAAAACCGGATGGAAATGTACCTCTCAAGTGAAACAGGGAGAAGGGTATTGAGTTTTGGGTATAGCTGGGGGGCTTCTATTGTAGTCATCGGAGCCATGTTAAAGATTGTGCATGTGCCTTATGCCAATTGGGTATTATGCTTCTCGTTAGTGGTTGAAGCGTTGGTGTTTTTTCTTTCGGCCTTTGAACGTCCACATAGTGAATATCATTGGGAAGAAGTATTTCCGGTATTGACTTCCAAAAATCCGTTAGACCGTCCTGATTTTCGCGGAGGGTCGGCTACGATGGGAACGCAGGGAAGTGGCGTTTCGGTAGGCGGCGCTACGATAGTTGCAAACTTTGAAGGCAGCCGGATGGCCGCCGAAAGTCCGGGAATCCCTTTCTATCCGCCTATGCCGCCTCCTACGCCCCAGGAAAGCGTCAACATCGGGCTGGCGGCAATGGGGCTGAACGTATCCGAATTAGACTCCAAAAATCTGGCTATCAGTATCCAGAAATTAGGAGAAGCAGCCGAACAACTTTCCAAAATGGCCGATATGGCCGACGCCACCCAGGCGTATGTCGAACAAATGTCGACCGTCGCTCAGAATTTAGAGCGCTTTAATACGGTGACGGGTTCGTTAAGCGATGTTTCCGACTCAATCGTCAATTCCTGCAAAGCTATTTCCGGCACCGACTCAGAACAGAAAGTGGACGGTTATATAGAACAAATGGATCAACTGAATCAGCACCTTTCCGGTTTGAATCAATTCTACGAAGTGCATTTGGGCGGCCTGCGTTCGCAAATGGAAACCATCCATCATATCAATGCCGGTCTGGGACGTATCCGTGAGATGTATGACCATTCGGTCGTCGACAGTTCGGCGTTCCGTGCCGAAAATGAGCGGATGGCGCAACTGTTGAATCAGTTGAATCAGGTATATTCCCGCTTGTTACAGGCCATGACAGTCAATACGCCGGGCGGAGGCGCAATGCCTTTTAGCGGCTCGCAACCTTCCTATCAGGGACAGCCCTATCCGCAACAACCGCCTTACGGACAGATGAGATAATTTTTTTATGAAACGATTAGATAAATAATATGGCCGTATCAAATAATCCCAATTCGCCACGTCAGAAGATGATCAACCTGATGTACCTGGTTTTTATCGCAATGATGGCTCTGAATGTTTCTTCGGAGGTGTTAGAAGGTTTTGAAGTGGTCGAAAACAGCCTGCAAAAATCCATCGCCAATGCGACGCATCGCAACGAAATAGCGATGCAGGATCTTGCGTTTATTTATGATTTATATCCCGCAAGGGCGCTCAATGAATATACCAAAGGGTACACTGTCAAAAGTGAATCGGATAATCTGTTCAATTATCTCGAAGAGTTGAAAATCCGCATCGTACAGGAAGCAGATGGAAAAACCGGAGACATCAATAATATCAAAGGCAAAGAGAATTTAGATGCAGCAGCGCGTGTGATGCTGGCTCCGGTGGTCGGCGAAGGGCGCAAATTGCGTGAAAGAATGGAAGCCTACCGGACAGAAATGGCCGCTATGGTAGCCGATCCGGCTAAAACGGAAGTGATCGAATCGGTGTTGGATATGGAACTTCCTTCCGCCAATGGCCGGAGTTGGGAACAAGTATTGTTTGATACCATGCCGGTTGCCGCCGCCGTGACCATTCTGACCAAATTGCAGAGCGACGTCCGTTATGTGGAAGGCGAAGTGCTTTCGTCACTCCAGAGCAGCGTCATTGATGTGGAAGCCTACCGCGTGAATAAAATTGAAGCGATGGTCATTCCGGAAAGCCAGATTGTGATGCAGGGTACGCCCTACAGAGCGCAGATTGTGCTTGCAGCCTTAGATACGACGCAAAGACCGGAGATATTTATAACAGGTTCGAACACTCCGTTACAGGACGACTGGTATACAGGCGGCGCAGGCGCTATCGGGCAACAGTTCTTCTCAGGGACAATGGTCTTGGGTCCAAACCGCGAATATCCGTTCAGCTCATCCTATTTTGTGACGGAACAAATTGCTACCATCGAGCCCCATTTGACGACCATGTTGTATGAAAGTATAGAAAATGATTTTAATGTGGCGCTGCCCGGTGTTCCGAGCGGGAGTGTAACAGCATCCATATCAGAAGGATCGATAACGCATAAAGACGGTATTGTATGGACTGCCATTCCTCCTGCCGGTGCGACTTCTGTCAACATTACATTTAGAGCTAATGTAGTAGGAGGAAGCCCTATATCTATTGAGAAAGAATTTCGCGTCCGCAGGTTGCCCGCTCCTCAGGCATACCTTGAATACAGGGATGCTGCGGGGACGCCACAAAGGTTTTTCAGTGGCGTCATTGCAAGGCGGAATCTGCTTGCAGCCAATGGAATTTTGGCCGGTATTGATGATGGAGTTTTGGATATTCCGTATCAGGTAACAGGTTTCCAGATACGATTTATTGATTCAATGGGTAACATTGTTCCGGTGGTATCGCAGAGCGGGTCGTTTACGCCGGATCAAATAAGCAGAATACAGGCGTTGCCTTTGGGAAGACAATTCTTTATAACAAATATAACTGTAAGGGATCCGGGCAATCAGATAGTAAACCTGCCTGGAACAATAGCAGTAACTGTGAATTAACAGAAAACAAACTATGTAATTACTAAAAATATGAAACGAATCTGTTTATTACTGATTTTAGTCAGTTCTCTGATTACTACGCAAGCATTGCTGGCGCAAACTGACCGCCGGACTCCCCAAGTGACGCGAGGAAGCGAACAACAGAGTCGGCAAACAACTACGCTACGAAGCGGTTTATCTGATTTGACAGTGCGGGCGCAAACTATGAACGAACTTATGACGCAAGACATTGGAAATGCCCGCTGGTTACGGATTATTTACCGAGAATTAGATATGTTGAAAGAAAAAAATGCACCGCTGTATTATCCGACAACGCCTGTGAGCGGTGAGGGAAATTTATTCAGCACCATTTTCCAGTTAGCGGTTGAAGGCCGGGTGCCAGTCTATGAAAATCCCATCAGCGGTAGCGAAGTGTTTGATGACGACCATATATTGGATCTTAAAACAGGGCTGTTGGATCCGTATGAGATCATGTATGAAACCGTACGAGACCCGGACGGATCAACTTATTTTACGATCAATGAGGTAGATATCCCATCCGAGCAGGTCAAATCATTTTATGTGAAAGAAGCGTGGTATTTCGATCAGAACAATTCGGTGTATGATGTGAAAACGTTGGCGCTTTGTCCTCTTTTAGACCTGTATTCCGATTCTGGTGAACAACAAAAGGCAGCCATGTTTTGGATATTGTATGAAGACGTTCGTCCTTACGTGTCGAACAGGCGTATCATGACATCCAATATCAATAATGCCCGGACATTTACGATTGATGATTATTTCCGTCGCCGCATGTATGAGGGTGATATTGTCAAGACCGAGAATTTGATGAATCTTTCGTTACAGGCGTATAGCGAAACCCCCGAAGCCATGCAACTCGAACAGGAACGAATCGAAGGCGAACTTGTTGCTTTTGAAAAGGCCTTATGGTTTCAGCCCGATTCCGCCCAAATAGCGCCCCCCACAACCAGAAGAGCCGCCCGAGCAGCAAGAACAGCAACTGTAAAGCAGGAAAAGGCTCCCGCAGCGCCGCGTAATACTTCAACAAGCACATCAAGCTCTTCATCGGGATCAGGACGAACCATACGGAGGTAATTCAATGACGAATTAAAAATATATAGGTAAATTACGCAAAAATTCTGTAATTCTGTCAAAAACTAAAAACTACATAGGATGAAAACGATTCGATTATTTTTAGCAGCGATGATGATGGCAGTGGTCATTTTGGGCTACATATCCTCCTGCAAATCATCCAATACGACAGCATTAAATGAGCGGACGCAGGTGATAAGACAGCAAATAGAAGATCGTCATTACACGATCACTGTAAATCGTATGCTTTCTATGAATGGCCGTTCCCAGGAATTAACATCTCTCTATTCATTGACCATTCAAGGAGATACCCTTACATCCTATCTGCCTTATTTCGGTCAGGCTTATAGTATTCCTTACGGGGGAGGCCAAGGGCTGATTTTTCATGCTCCCATCACAGATTATTCGCAAACTTACGATACGAAAGGAACTGCTGATATTTCTATCCGGACAAGCTCGGAAGACGACAGCTACATCTACAGGATACAAATATTCGATAATGGTTCCACCACCATTCATGTAACCCCAAACAATCGTCAGGCAATCAGTTTCTATGGAACAGTAGAATTATAAAACCCTGTTTTATCTCCTTTTCATCACGCTGTTGACCACCCGGATTGTTGAGACTAATTTATCGGTTGAGGTAAATACATCCACATTCCATACATGTGACGATTGGCCTTTGTGTATAATCGTCGCTACGCCACGAACCGTATCGCCTTCATGGGCGGAAGATACGTGATTGCCGCTCACCTGCATCCCAACCATTATTTCGTCGGCTTGACAGCGTATCATCGAACCAAATCCGGCCACTGTCTCCGCTAAAGCCAATGTCGCCCCTCCGTGTAAAATCCCGAAAGGCTGGCGCGTACGATGGTCGACCGGCATGGTAGCCTCAACCCTGTCTTCCGAAGCATACGTAAACTGAATTCCAAGATTTCCTGTTAACGCATGCGCTCCGCTTTTGTTGATTTGGGCAAGCGGTATTTCTGTCGTCCTGACGGCAGAAAGAATGTGTTTCTCTACGGCTAAAGCGACGCCGTCTTTATCATTACTGCCCGTGATATAGTCTGCACAAGCCTTTACCGAGTCCTGCGCATTTCCCATGGCTATGCCGAGACCGGCTAATTGGATCATGGTCACATCGCTGATTCCGTTACCGATTGCAATGATGTCTTCGGTCTTGAGTTGCAGTTTTTCGAGCAAAATACTCAATGAATATGCCTTATCAATGTATTGCGGAACGATTTCAAGGAAATACGTTTCCGAGCGAAACACATCTAATGTGCCGGCTAACCGCTTTTTCCAAAGTGTCTCCAAAGCTATCAACGCATTTTCGTTTTCACTGACTAACATACATTTACAAGGCTTAAAGTCGACCGATTCAGCCAATTTAGTTACTTTCTTTATTTTCATCAGGTTCAGTTCTGCTTCACGACGAATCCATGGATTATCCGGAGCATTGGTGAAAATGGTATCTTGATGATACGTGAACATGGGAAAACCGTTCTTCCCTGCTTTCCGCTCCAAGTATGGAAGCAATGCAGGATTGATCCGTTTGTCAAACAGCAACTCATTTGTTTGCATATTAATGATTTGGCTACCGTTGTAGGTAAGAATAAATCCTCCGTTTTTATCCAATTCCAATTGTTTGGCCAAAGGAACAACACCGTAAGTAGGCCGTCCTGAGGCCAATACAATCCGTATGCCTACTTGTTGCGCTTTGATCACAGCAGTTTTTGTCCGCGCCGTAATCCGATGTTCATGATTGAGTAGCGTATCGTCTACGTCAAGTATTAATAGTTTATATTTCATGCGTTTATTGCTTCTCTATAAAATTTTTGACGTTGAGCTTTATTGATATTTATTTGTTTAAAAGCGCCGGTTAGGAGGTCGCAAACAAACATTTCGTGAATTTGCGAAATATACATCGTATCATATTGCCGGTTCTTATCTTTTTGTAAATCCATTGTGAATTTGATGATTTCGGGCAAATCAATGTCATTCAGGCTGTCTTTGGAGAATATATACAATCCGAATTCCTGGTAATCGCCATAAAAACCATTGGCCACTTTGTTGACTTTATTTTCAATATTGCGTTTCAAAGGCAAAGCTACAGCCCAAAATTCGTATTCGATGATACCAATTAAATCCTGATGTACTCCATATCCGTATCCGTAATTTGTCACGTCAATCCATTCTTCTTCGGATATATTGAGAACAGAACGACCGGCAATTATGTTTATCAAGGCATGGGCTACCTGCTTATTTTCCCGGATAGCGCGTGTCACTTCGATGCCGATTCCTCTTTCATTATCCTGCAAATCAGGTCTGTCAAGATTTTTTAGTCCGGTAAACCGTTTATCGACGAGGTCTGTTAACGATATTCGGGCATATCGCTCGAAAAACAAGGTGTCGTATTTAATTTTTTTCAACTCGTTCATAGCTTGTAATCATTTCTCACCACTGAATAATTAATAAAGTCTCCATATAAATTGTGATTCATTGAATTATATATCCTTTCTCCGATTTCCCCTGTTTCCTCAATTTCCCCCATTTCCTTGTTTGACCAATCCCGACCGCATAATATTTGCCGGAGGACGTTCGTTGCGCAGTTCTTCAGCCATAAATTCCATATATGGCCACACATGTTTAAAGTAACGTTGCAGGCCTGGACAGAGGTAATTAAGTCCCGGATCGCCGTCTTTTGTTGTCGAAATCCTGTTTTTCGGGCATTCGCCGTTACAGAGTTTCATATATTGGCAATTCCGGCATTGGGCAGGCAGGCTGTTTTGCTTTTCGTTGCCAAAGGCGATTTGTGTGTTCGACAAGGTGATTTCCACCAAGGATTGATTGTGAATATTTCCCCGCAGGTATTCGGGATAGACAAAATGGTCGCAGGCGTATACGTCGCCGTTATGTTCCATTGCCAGCGCATGACCGCAAGTTCGGGCGTAGAGACAAACCCCTGGTTGCTCGCTAACGAAACAGGCTAATGTTGCATCAAATAACTGTACGTAATAACGTCCGACATCTTGTTTGACCCATTCGTTGAACATTGTGATATAGAAACGACCGTATTCAACCGGATTGACCGACCAGGGGGCAATCTCGCTGTCAGCCGGCTGGTCGGTTGCTGTCAGCAGTTCCAATCCATCATTGCGGCTTCCCAACCGTTCCACAATGGGAGTAAATTGCATGTACTGACTTCCGATATCTTTGAAAAAGCGATAAATCTCAAGTGGATACCGCACATTTTTATTGTGGAGGACTGACAGCGTATTAAAATCCACCTGGTGTTTATGTAGTAATTCAATCCCTTTCATTACCCGTACAAATGTCCCTCTGCCGCCACAGTCTTTTCGGTAGCAGTCGTGAAACGGCTCCGGCCCGTCAATCGAGATCCCGACCAGGAAATTATTGTCCTTGAAGAAACGGCACCATTCGTCGTTTAGTAATATACCGTTTGTCTGGATAGAATTAGAGATTTGACGTCCGCGACCATATTGCTTTTGAAGTTTGACGGCTTTTCTATAAAAATCAATGCCTCGTAGCAGCGATTCTCCTCCATGCCATGTAAACAGTATAAAAGGCGTCGTCTGGCAATGGATATACGATTCGACAAACCGTTCCAGCAGTTCGTCAGTCATTTTAAAGGCTTTACGCTTTTGGTACAAGATACTTTTTTCGAGATAATAGCAATATTCGCAATCCAAATTGCACAACGGCCCGACAGGTTTAGCCATCACATAGATCGGAAACGTCAGCGGATTAATATATAAAGTAGACGGCATAATATTACAGCGGTATAAAAAAACACATCTCAATTTTTCGCAGGACAAAGATAGCAAATTTTCTTCATCCGGTTTGGATTCGGATATTTTTAAAAACTGTTTTATGCTATTTTTTTCTGTATTGTTGCTTTCGATGCCTTGGCGTATTGGGAAACTCTCTCTCTAATAACCCTTTTTGTAACAATAGAGGAATAATAGCGGCTTTAAGATGAGAAATACTTCTATTAACTTTCGCCGCAATTTCAACTAACGATAAATACTCAACACAGACTTCTGATATTTTATTTTGTAATTCATTTACAGCTGATTGAGTCAATTTTGGTCTTCGGTTACTTGCAAGGTTTGTCGATTTACTTGCAGGATTACTTACATTACTTCTGGCAGGAGTATTGTCAATAAAATCCTTAGAGAGTTTGTATTTAGTTCCTCTACCTATTCCTTCGGCTATCAAATATCCATCGACGCATAGTTCTTTTAATAATTTGGTAATATCACTCCTGTGTTTATCAACTATAATCGGACGATTCGGAATCATTACCTGTTACCTGAATCCGGCTTGTCCGTTTTGAGTTCTGCTAACATATGACGCGGATTTTGGTTCTATTCCTTTTGCTATTGCTTCATTGATGGCTGTTGCTCGTTCCTGACTGAGCAATTGAGGCCCTTGATTGTTTGAAAGAACCATTGATGGCGGTACCTCTTTAATCGTTTCCGCGAAAATGTTCATTTTGGCTAAAGTAGCTTGGTATTCGGCAGGATATTTGTCTTTTAAATCGTTTCTTTCATACGAATCATTCCGCAAATTAAAAAAGAGCGTGTCGTGAGCTGGTACATCTACTGTCCAAAAATTACCTCTTTGTTCCGGTTGGGGTAATGTTATTTTCCAATCCTCTAAACGGAAAGCCCTTAGTCGTCCATAATGTAGATAGGCAAACTCCTGGTTAGCACGTTGACCGGTACCCAACAACACCTGTGTAATATCGCATCCGTCAATGATTCGGTCGGTTGGGATAGCATCACTCGCACCTGCTATGTTTGCAAAAGTGGGAAACCAGTCCATCATAGTAGCTATGTCGGTGTTAACCTGTCCACCGCGTATTTTATCTTTCCAACGAATGATGGCAGGAACGCGTTGGCCGCCATCCCAATAATCATTTTTCCCCCCAGTGTAAGGAGTAGGAACGCCTCCATTCGGGCCTTCAATGATCCAGGGGCCATTATCGCTTGCAAAGACAACTATTGTATTATTATCAAGACCGAGTTCATCGAGTTTTTTAAGGACTTGTCCTACGCTCCAGTCAAGTTCCTCAATAACGTCACCATATAACCCGTTTGCCGACTTGCCCCTGAAATTTTCCGTCGCACCCAGCGGAACATGCGGCATACAGTGAGGAAGGTAAAGAAAGAAACGCTTGTCCTTGTTTTTATCAAGGAACCGTAGGGTTTCCTGGGTGTAAGTGTATGTAATAGAATCTACATTTACATATAATTGCTCCACTTTATTGCCTCGCATGTATGCCAACGAAGCCTGATCGTGGACAAAGAGCGAGCCGAAAAACTCGTCAAATCCGTTTTGGAGTGGTAAGTATTCGTGCATGTGTCCCAAGTGCCATTTTCCGACTATCCCCGTATAATAACCTTGTTGTTGTAATATTTGGCTAATTTTAATTTCGGAGGTAGGAATACCTGTGAGGCTTTGCGGACCAAATACATTATTAATCCCCATGCGGATGGGATGTCGGCCGGTGAGCAGCCCTGCCCGCGACGGAGATGAATTAGCCCCCGCACTGTAGAAATCAGTAAAACGAATACCATCCTGAGCCAACTGATCAAGATTGGGTGTACGATTCACCGTTGAACCGTAACATTCTAAATCGCCATAGCCAAGGTCGTCGGCAAAGATAAAAATAATGTTAGGTTTGTCAGCAGATTTGTCAGCATCTGATAGCGTACATCCACCTAACCCAATACCAGAGATTAATCCGGTTACGAATACAGTACTTTTTTTCATGATGAATTGTTTTGTGAATCATTAATTTTAATTATTTGAGTCATTATAGTTTTCAATTTGCTTTTTGCCATGGAACTGCTCCTGCCTGACGAATATGTTCCATCTGACTGCGGAAAAGATCCCTGTATATTTCCTGAAACTCCTTCGTGGGATCTAATGGTTTTTGCTCCACCATGTCGTTTGCGAGATCGAAGAACTGTATCGGTTCCCACGGGGTGTTTTGCAGAATTTTATAATAGCCCTGGCGTGTAGCGTAGCTGGCACGCCCTCCATTGCTCATATTCCCTTCACGGTAAACCCAATAGACTGTTCTGTTGTCGGTGATTTGTTCCTGTCCCAGCAAAGTCGGTAAGATACTGATGGCATTGATGGGGTGTGGGATTGTAGCGCCTGCAACTTCACAAATGGTAGGAAACAGATCGAACAGCATGGCGAAATTATCAGTTACCGTACCAGCTTTAATTTTGTCTTTCCAATACATTCCACAAGCAACGCGAATACCTCCTTCGTACATATCCGTTTTCGCACCGCGAAAAATGCCCATGCTGGCTTCGGACGGGGCATGCCCGCCATTGTCGGAAGCGAATATAATTAGGGTATTATCTATCATTCCGTTTTTTTCCAACGTAGCCAACACCCGCCCGACGCCATCGTCCAAATGTTCGATAAGCGCTACAAGTTTTGCCCGGGTTTCTGATATGCCAGGTTCACGTGTTTTTACTTTTTCCTCCCATTCTTGTGGTGGTTGGAGGGGTATGTGTGGCGCTGTGTAGGGTAAATAAAGAAAAAACGGTTCTCCTGTTTCCTTACGTTCATTGAGATATTCTATGGCCCAGTCGGTAAAGAGGTCGGTAGCATGCGTCCCCTGGGTTTCGATAACTTCACGGTTGTGTCGCATGGTTTGTAAGCCTGGACGCTGTACGTGGGTATAAAAGTCCATTTGACCCCCCAAAAAACCCTTATAAAGGTCGAATCCCCTGTCGTTGGGAAGATTTGGCGCGTCATGTCCGAGGTGCCATTTGCCTATAATTGCCGAGTGATAGCCAACAGATTTAAGCACAGTGGGCAATAATATTGCGTCGGGCGCCAGATGTCCCCAACTTGAGGTTATTTCCGGGCGGATTACCCCGGGTACTCCTACCAAATCGGGATAACGCCCAGTAAGCAATGCCGCCCGGCTGGGCGACGATACAGTGCTATTGGCATGAAAATCGGTAAACCGGATACCCTGGTTCATGATGCGGTCAATATTGGGGGTACGGATATCTTTCGCCCCCTGACAGGAAAGATCGCCATAACCCAGATCGTCCGCAAGAATTAATACGATATTCGGCTGATTGGTCGGCTGCGCGGATACATGCGCAGCACAAGCCATTAAACCCGCCGATACAAATGAAGTGATATGTTTTGTTGACATGATTTTGTTTTATAATATATTTAATAAAATAATTTTCAATATTTCAGCGTTTTCCTTTCTGAGTTTTTGTAGCCGATTCTTCCGGCGATATACGTTATTTCATCGCCTTTGTTCAGTTTCACGGGTTTGGTGTAGATTCTCATGTTAGACTCACCGACTGCGTAGGATACGGTAGCTGATTCGGACGGATTTTTAATGATAAAATAACCTTCCTCAGTGATTGCCCCTTCGGGATTGGCTGTTACAAGTTGTTCGCCCCCCGGACGCGCCCTGCCGATAAAAAACGTTTCACCTTTCGTCGACCAGTTTGGATTGTATTTGTCGATCCATTCCTTCTGGTATGCTTCGCGCATCTGTTCGAGTTTGGCAGCGTAGCGTGGATCGTCAGCCAGATTGTTGATGTTGTGCGGGTCTTCTAAACAATCGTAAAGCGTTTCAGCAGGCGTAGGCGAGGCAAACCACAGCATCTGAACCGGGTCAAGCAACCCCTGATCCCTCATCTCTACCAATTTCTGCGTCATAGGCATCGCGAGGCGGTATGAGTTGGGACGGTATATGCTTTGTCGGGGCATATAGTTATAAATGTACAGGAAACGGTCGTCACGGATTGACGCCCGTTTTTCTACCTGTTCGTCGAAACGGTCGGTAGCTCCAAAAACAAATTTACGTGGTTCGGCTTTTTGTTTTCCATACATTGCCTGTCCATGAAAATAGGATGGGATTTCAATGTCGGCCAGCGAAAGGATTGTTGCGGGAATATCGACAAACATGTTAAGTTCATCGTTGACTGTTCCTGCATTCCTTCCATCGGGAAACGCAATGATGAAGGGCACATGCGATCCTGAATCCATGATTTCGCGTTTGCCGCGTGGGATAGGCCCCCCGTTGTCGGAATAGAATATCACGATGGTGTTATCCTTTCGTGGGCTACTGTTCAGTTCATCGAGAAACGCTTGCACCTCGCGGTCCATACGCGCTATATTGCTGTACATGACTGCCATACCATGCCTTACTTCAGGAACGTCGGGATAGTAGGGTGGAAGGGGTATTTTTTGGGGATCCACCTCAAGCGGATCGTTGATTCTTGACCATAATTGCCCTTCGTGAGACGTATTGATATTGAATATGGCAAAAAACGGCTGGTCGTCGGGGGCGTTTTTCCAATGTGCCCTGTTGCTGTTTTCGTCCCATGCAGCGATGGGCGGTGTGAACTGGTAATCGGTTTTCGAGTTATTGGTGCAATAATAACCTGTTTCGCGCATATATTCGGTATAACACTTCACTCCTGTCGGGGGAACTACCTCGAATGTGTTATCGAAATACGCTACGCGCATAAAATTGGCGCCATCCTCAGTCGAATATCGTCCTGTGATAAGCGAATAGCGACTGGGCGAAGAAACGCCTATGGTCGTAAACATATTCGTATGCCGGATACCTTTTTCAGCAAGCTGGTCGATATGGGGTGAAACGGCTACTGGATCTCCGTAACAGTGGAGATAGGGACTGATGTCTTCGCATACGATTACAAGGATATTAGGTTTTTCGCTTTGTGCCGTCATTGCAGCAACAGGGCATAAAGCAGCCAATGTAAGAAGGGTATTTTTCTTCATAATTCTTTTATATTTATTATTTACTCATTTGATAGATGTTAAAAACAGGCTATAGTTTGTTAAGGCCAGAGATAACCAACGTTCACGATAGCCTGTTTTTTTATTTCAACAAAATCTACCAACCCGGATTTTGTTCAAGATTCGGATTCATAGATCGTTCACTGTCCGGAATAGGCAATAACTGGTATTGCCTCTGGTATCCATTGGGGAATCTTCTTTCTATCACCTCACCTTGATGGTTGTAAATATTGAGCGGATAGATTTCGTCGCAGATATCCCATCGTCTGATATCCGACCAGTACAAGCCTTCCATTGCAAATTCGACCCGTCGTTCGTTTCTTAATTTTGCACGGGTTTCTTCGCGCGACAACGTGGTTGGCAAAGTCGTTATTTTTACATCGTTTCTTTCTGTTCGGACTCTGTTCATCAGCGCAATAGCTGCAGCAACATCACCCCCTGATTCAATCAGGGCTTCGGCCTTGGATAGCAGCACATCGGCATAACGGATCACAATGTTGTTGATATACGACTGTCCTGCAGGAGGCAATTTTTCTTCATCCTGCACCCTGTATTTTCGGGTGCTCAGGTGTTTTAAAGGATTGGCGGCATGATTGAAAGCCCCGCCGGGGTACAGATAGTTAGGAAACTGATGTCCCAGTATAAACGAATGGGGCAGCACCACAGTAAATGCCAGACGGGGATCGCGTCCTTCCCATGTGGCGGGGTCGTTCGGATTAAATGGCAACGTCGGCGAGCCGTCAATATTCTCGTATGCATTGACTAAGTGGTCGGTCGGCACGTAGCGACTTCCCCTTGTCCAGTTTCCTGTTCCGGTTCCACAATACTGGTCAATGTAAGTTCCCTGTTCATTTTCACCCTCCATATACTGAATATCAAAAATCACTTCCGCATTATTTTCATTTTCGGCTGCGAACAATCCTTCATAACTTGGAAACAAGGCGTATTTTCCCAATGTTTCAATTTCATCGGCAACACTTATCACTTGTTGATACTTTCCTTGATATAGATATGCCCTCATCTTCATGGCTAACGCAGCGCCTTTTGTAGCACGGCCTGGTTCGGGCGCATTTACTCCCAATCGGGAAATAGCCATATCATAGTCGGATATAACCTGCGCCCATGTTTCTTCGAGCGATGCCCGACTTAAATTCAGGGCTTCAACTGTTGTTAAGGCCATGGGTATAATTGGTACTCCTCCATACGAATCTGCCAATAGCGAATAAGCTACGCCTCTGAGGAAATGAGCTTCGCCTATAAATGTGTTTTTTGCATTTTCGGACATCTCAATATCTTCAATGACGGTCAACAGATAATTAGCCCTTGAAATAACAGCATAACATTGCGTCCATCTGTATGTAACAAGCCCTCCGGCGCTGGATAAAAGATTCCCTTTTCCAAGATTGTTGTAAACCAATCCATCTGTCCAGTTATAAGCATTGGGCGTTGAGCCATCAGAGGCGCCAAAGCCAAACATACCCTGATTATAAACCTCTGTCTCACGAAATCTGGCATATATCCCGTTTAACAACATCTTTATTTCGCCTTCTGTTTCAGGAAATACAGCCGACGTTATCTTATCTTCCGGTGTAAAATCCAGGAAATCGTTCACACAGCTGCTCATTGATAAAATGACAACTATCAGTATTCCAATATTTATTCTTATATTATTCATAATTACAGTTTTTAAAAAGTAAGATTAATACCAAATGAAAACACTCTTGCAGCAGGATAAGATGCGCCGCCGCTGCTGGTGGTAGATCTTTCCGGATCATAACCCTCATAACCCTTAAACATCATCAGGGTGAATACATTTTGTGCATTGGCATATACATACAGCCTGTTCATTCCTATTTTGGAAGATAGCGTTTGCGGCATCAGGTAACCCAACTGGATGTTTCTCAGTTTTATAAAATCCTGCCTGTTTACCCAGTAAGAATTTTCCGTTCGATCCCATGAATTATCAAACCGTACAGCGGGAATTTTCGAATTGGAGTTTTCAGGAGTCCACGCATCCCTCTGTTTAGCAGTAATTGACTGTTGTTGGTATATCATGCCGGTAAAAGTATTTTGATTATACAAATGTGATAACGCAAGTCCCTGGAATAACAAGTTTAAATCAAAATTCTTGTAATTGAATCTTGTCGTTAGACCGAAAGTGATCTTGGGAATGGTATTACCCATTTCCTGTTTGTCCTGATAATCTAATCTCCCGTCATTGTTAACATCTTCAAATTTCAGGTTACCTGCAAGGGGTGTGAAACTGTTGGAATGCATGTGGGCTTTGGCATCCTCGTCCGATTGATAGATTCCAATGGCTTTATAGCCATATAATGTCCGGTACGAATAACCTTCACGAATCAGGCGCAACTGGTCGGGCGCATCCTCCCTGAATTTGGTTACTTCATTGTGGATATAGGTAAAATTAAGATTGAGGTTATAGCCAAGTTGATTGCTGTTAGCCGATGTTTTTTTATCGTAATTTACGGTAAATTCGACGCCTCTGTTGAGCATTTCACCGACATTCTCAAATGCAGCCGTCTTTCCGCCAAGCAGCAATGGAATAGGCAATTGTACAAGAATGTCTTTCGTTATTTTATTGAAAAAATCAGCTTCGATCGTTAGCCGGTTATTCATAAGCCCAATATCAATGCCAACATTTGTGGTAGTGGATGTTTCCCACGTAATATTCGGATCGACCATAGCAGTAACTGCCGCTCCCGATTGTAAAGATCCGCCATAACTATAACTTAATGTGAAGTTTTGATTAATTTCTTCTAAGTAAGGCCAATAGCCGGAAACATTCTGGTTGCCAAGTTGCCCCCATGATGCTCTAAGTTTCAGATTGGAAAAAACGCCTAAGTCTTTCATGAAGTTTTCTTCTGACAAACGCCACCCCACCGAAAAGCCGGGAAAATATCCCCATCTTTTATCTGCTTTAAAACGCGAAGAGGCATCGGCTCTGAAATTGACTTCGAAAAGATATTTGTCCAACAATCCATAGTTGATACGTCCAAAATAGGAAAACATACGATAACCTACCAAGGTTCCTTCGGCCTGAATACCCGATGTGCCGGCATCCACCTGGGTCAACCCCTGTTTTGCCGGTTCGGTGCGTTGGGCATAGACGTTTTTCCGGGTAAAATCCTCCATCTGAAGTCCTGCAATTACCGAAATATCATGCATGCCGGCAAATTTTTTGTTGTAGTTTAAGGTTGAATAAACGTTGTTTGTCCATGAGATATTGTTGAAATTTCTGATCATCATCAACCCTTCCCGGTTGTAATTTCTGGCCATGTCCTCTATTCCGGAATCAGTATATCCATACAATGGTATATTGTATCTGTCCTGCATAGTCCAACCTCCGTTTGACGACCATGTTGTTTTTAAAAAAAGGTCATTGGTGAAATCAATTTGAAAATATGCATCAGCCATTAGAGTAGTGTTGGTTGTCTGGTTATTCCCATTATACGCAGAAATCAGTGGATTTAAGTTGTCGTAAATTTGTATGCCTTGACTATCAATTGCTTCTGACGATCCAAACCTGCCGTGACGGTCATAAGGAGCAGTAAACGGAGTCGCCGCCTGTAAGTGCGTAAATACAAGATTTAAATCAAACGGTTCGTTGGCAATTCGTCTGATAAAGTTCATTCGACCGCCTACTTTCAACCATTTGTTGATGTCGTAGTCTAAATTAGCTCTTATCCCGAAACGATAGGATGATGTATTGGGAACCATACCATCCTGGTTTTGATAATTAAAAGAAAGAAAAGAGGAACTCCTTTGTGTTCCACCCCTGATGGAAAGATTTGCATCGTACATCCAGGATGGCTCATAAATAAGGTTAAACCATTCGGTATTGGGATACTTATACTTATCGCCGCCTGTTTCGAAACGATTTATCAATTCCTCCGGATAAAGGATTCCTTTATTGTCATTGGCGTAGGCAATATTTGATATACGCATAAATTCGGCGCTATTGGTCACTAAATTATATCTTCGACCTATTGTTTGTAATCCTGCATACGTTGAAAAAGTAACCTCGGTTCTTTCGTTCCGGTTTCCTGTTTTCGTAGTTATCAAAATGACTCCATTTGCCGCTTTTGATCCGTATATAGCAGCGCTGGCAGCATCTTTTAGTACGCTGATGCTTTCGATGTCGTTCGGGTTGATGGTATTGAAATTGCCTTGCACGCCATCAATAATGACTAAAGGATTCGGATCGTTCAATGTACCCCAACCGCGGACGCGAAGTTCGGCTCCATCAGCGCCCGGTCGTCCCGAATTTTGGCTGACCCAAATACCGGATATTTTCCCCGACAAGGCTTGCGAAGCATCCGTGATTGGCCGGTTCTGCATCTCTTCATCGAAGTTAACCGATGAAACGGAGCCTGTCAGGTTCACCCTTCGCTGAACGCCATAACCCACGACCACGACTTCGTCCAACGTTTGTAAGTCTTCCCTTAGGGTTACAGTAATGTCCGACTGATTACGGACAGGAATTTCCTGGGTATTGAAACCGATAAAAGAGATTTGCAGGGTCGCATTTTCCTGCACAGTCAGCGTAAACTTGCCGTCTAAATCGGAGATAACGCCATTGGTAGTGCCTTTTTCGATGATATTGGCGCCGATAATGGGTTCTCCCAGATCATCAAGTACTGTTCCTGTGATGCGCCTTCCCTGCTGCCGTACAGCGGCGGGTGACGGGTTGGATTTTGAGATCATAATCTGCCTGTCCATAATTTGATAACTTAACCCGTGTCCCTTCAGCATCTCATCCAATATTTCGGGGACAAGTTTGTCCGACGCACTATACATGATTCGTTGATTCATGTCAATCTCTGCACTTTCATAGAAAAACAGAAACTCGGACTGACTTTCTATTTGGGTAACAACATCGTAAAAGGTTCCGTTCGTGACATGAACAGACACTTTTTGTTCTTGGGCATACGAAGAAGCATACACATGAATGATACCGATTAATAAAAGGATTGTCGATAATTTCATTCTTCTTGCAATTTTTAATAGTATTTTATTACTGTCGTTTAATTTTTTTCTCATATTTTTGAAAGATTTTTTTGATTAGTATTTCTTTCATTCGTTGTTTGTCAGATTCTGAATGAAAGTTGCTTTAATTAAGAAATGTTGGGAGCCGGAAATGTTTGCTGCATTGTCCGGTTCTTTTTTAATCAGAGGTCATGTTTCATAGGCGTTGTATTTTTAGATTGTTAGACATCAGTTATCAATTTTTGCAATGTATATCGTCTTTTCGATTTGCCTGTAATTGAGTCTTTTGTTATAATTTATGACGAGCAGTGTTTCTTCGATGGACCGGTCGAAATATAACGTACCAGTGTAACAAATCTGTTTCACCTCATCGGATAAAGAGATAGTGACATCATAATACTTTTCTACCCGCTTAATAATGTTTTCCAGCGTTTCGTCTTTGAATTTGTATTCTCCACGCATCCACGCAACGGATGTGTCGGTATTTTCTACAGCGACCAATCCGGACACGATGTCGAAAGATGCTTGTTGCCCGGGGTGGAGATTGATTTGGTTGATTAGTTCACCCTCGCTGTTATTTGTTTCGAGTGAAATGTTTCCGGATAGCAATGTAACCTTATGAATGGTCTCGTCGGGATATGCTTCGACATTGAAACTTGTGCCATATACCGTAATGGTCTGATGTGGCAGATGGACGATAAAGGGATTTTTTTCATCTTCTTTTACATCAAACCAGGCTTCGCCGTCGAGAAATACTTCCCTGCTGTTGGCAGCGGAATTGGCTTGATAACGAAGTGTTCCGGCTACATTCAACCGTATACCCGTGCCATCGGCTAACGTAATAAATCCGGCTTTACCTCCTTTGGGGATATGAATCTCATGATAACTTGCTTCAATCTGCGGGACAGGTGATTCAGGCAGGTCTTCCTGGTGCGTATAATTCCACCTGATCACAAACAAAAGCACGGAAGCAACGGCAGCAATAGCGATATACCTGAGCGTAGTCATGAAAATCTGTTTACCGGAGACCGAAGGTGTAGATGCGACTTTTGACAAGGCAATCTTTTGTTCAAGTTTCTGCCAACTTGCAGTTCTCTCTTCTTTGCTTTGCAACTTTCGATAGCGGATTACATCATGGATATTTTTCAATTGAAAGAAAATCTCTTTGTTTTCAGGCGATTCCTGAATCCATTGATCCAGCTTTTTCAAGTCTTTGTTCGAAATATCACGATTGAAATAACGGATTACCCATTCTGCTATTTGCCGCTCTATATCTTGTTCTTTTTGCATTCTGTTTTTATTTTTTCTTTTATAAAACAATTAAGGCGTTCAATTTACGTATTCATTGTAAAAAAAATTAACCATGTGTAGTCGCGCACGTCTATAAACGCATGAGGCTGTTTCAACGAAATACGTTAAGCGCGGCACGGATCTGTTTCAGCGCTTTGTAGAGTTGCGTTTCGACGGTTCGTTTGGAAATATTCAGTGTAGTTGCAATTTCGGACGACTTTCGTTCTTCGAAATACGACATGGTAAATATTTTGCGGCATTTTTCGGGAAGATTGTCTATCTCCCTGTAAATGGATTGCAAGTTTTTGTTTTCCTGCCAAAAGGAAACGGAATGATCTGTGAAATACAATTCTTCAATTTTGAGTTTGGTCAATACCCGGCGTTTTACTTCCAGATGTTTTAAATGATTCAAGCAAGCATTTTGTACCGCATTATAGAGATAAGTCGATAAGTTTGCCGACCAAACAAGGAATGAACGTTTGTCCCATACATTTAAAAATACGTCCTGCACCAAATCTTCGGCTATTGCCTTATCTACAAATTTGCAGGCATAAAAAACCAGTAATTCGGCATGCTTGTCGTACAATGCCCGAAACTTATCCTGTAACTCCTGATCGTTCAACGGTTCATTCACACATTTAAAATCTTATTGAGATTTATAAATTTTATAAAACAATTGAACCATCAAAAATACTTACAAGAAACGAAAAAAAATGAAAATTAATTGCTATACCGAATTTATCGTTGGATTATCCGAATGCCGAAACGCTCAATTCCATGTCGGAGTTGGTTTCTCAGAACATGTTAAAGTACAAAGATGAAAGTTATGTCCAATGTCGGTCAGACTTACTAACCGGCTTGAAAGACAAGAATAAGGAAATGGTATTGGCGCTTTTAACCGTTTATTGGCAAGTATCCTCTACGATGATTACACATTCCAGATAAGGATGGTGTATCAAATTGAATTCCAATAATACGGGTTAAACCTCAAAGCCCCCATTTCACATTGGCAAATGGGGGCTTTGTAACGAGAAAAAATATTAACAACTAAGTAAAAAAGTATGTTCTTGAAAAAGTTAAGTTGCCAAAATCCTACATAACTGTAATCAAAACATCGTTTGTAATGTCAGAAAATTATTTCAGTAGGAGGGATGCCTGATATTTAAACAAGTATTACCTTACAAAAAGAGCTGCATTCAGATAATCTGCACAAGCCTTAACACTTTCAAATTGAGTTCCTGAGGGTACCCTCTCCAATTCAACGAAGAAGTGATTGATATTGTTGGCATAGGCTTGTTTGAATATCTGCTCGAAGTTCATCATACCCGACTGTCCAAGTACACCTCTATCCTTGATATGGAGCGCCTGAATACGGCTCGGATAATTTCGCAGCCATTCGACCGGATCTTGAAAGCCCATTACCGTCCAGTAAACATCAAGTTCGAAGAATACTAACGAAGGATCTGTGTTGTTGATATATTCGGTCTGAATCATTACATATGGCGACGGCTGTTGCTGACCTCCAGGACCTCCGCCCGCAGATCCAGGAGGGCGAACAGTTAGTGTATAGTTCTCGCTATCTTGCGATATCCATGCAAATTCGCTACTATGGTTATGGAATCCCCAATTGATACCTGCTTCCTTTGCTGATTTACCTGCATCGTTGAACGTATCGCAAACCCTCTTGACTTCCGGAATATTACGTGATGCTAATTGCATGTTTGCCTGTAAAATCATTTGTATACCAATCTCGGCATGGTGGTCGGCCGCTTTTTTCCACCACTCGGATATTGCGACACGATTCTCAGCCGAGTTTGCATCGCGAAGGGAGCCGTTTGTAGGTACTAAATGTGAGCTACGTATCTCAAGACCTGCATCTGAAGCCATCTTTTTAAAATCTGCCATGGGAACCAATGCATAACCATCAACTGGCCTGCCGTAATTATCACCACCGAAAGATTTGTTTTCTTGATTATATCCGGACATTTCAAGATAGCTATAACCCATGTCGTGTACCTTTTTCAGATTTTCGGCAATGTTTCCCTGATAAACTTCACGGGCCAAAGAGTAGATTTGGAGGCCATAGTTCTTTCTATCTGTTGTTTGAGCATTCGAATTTTCTGATGACGATGCTGCGTTACATCCGGTACTGGCAAGCATTCCGCCTACTGTCAACAACGACGCATTCCGCAAGAAATCTCTTCTATTGACTGTCTTATTCATAGTTTTATATTTTAAATATGTGATTTACCTTACAAAAGGAGCAGCATTCAAATAAGCGGCACAACCCCTGGTGCCTTCAGTTTGAGTTCCCGGAGCTTCTCCTCCATATTCGACGAAGAAATGGTTGATATTGATAGCATACGCTTGCTTGAATATCTGTTCGAAGTTCATCAAACCCGTCTGTCCAAGTACGGATCTATCTCTAATATGTAGCGCCCGAATACGGTCTGGATACCTTCGCATCCATTCGAGCGGATCCTGAGATGCATTTACCGTCCAGTAAACGTCGAGTTCGAAGAATACTAACGAAGGATCAGTGTTGTTGATATACTCGGTCTGAATCATTACATACGGCGACGGTTGTTGTTGACCGCCTGGACCGCCTCCTGCAGGTCCAGGAGGGCGAACTGTCAATGTATAGTTCTCACTATCTTGCGATATCCATGCAAATTCGTTACTATGGTTGTGGAATCCCCAATTGATACCTGCCGCCTTTGCTGATTTACCTGCATCGTTGAATGAATCGCAAACCCTCTTGACTTCGGGAATATTACGCGACGCCAGTTGCAAGTTTGCCTGTAAAATCATCTTCACACCAATTTCAGCATGGTGGTCGGCTGCCTTTTTCCAATACTCGGAAACCGTAGTACGATTTTCATCCGTGTTAACGTCGCTAGCTGGCGGTACTAAGTGTGAGCTACGTATCTCAAGGCCTGCATCCGAAGCCATTTTTTTAAAATCTGCCATGGAGACCGAACTACCAACGATATTGCCATAAGCATTTCCACCGAAGGCTTTGTTTTCCTGGTTATATCCTGACATTTCAAGATAGTTATAACCCATGTTGTAAATCTCCTTCAAATTTTCGGCAAGGTTTCCCTCATAAAGCTCGCGGCCTAAAGACCAGATCTGTAGACCATAGCTCTTTCTGCCCGTTGTTTGAGAAATTGAATTCTCCGCGGCGAACGCATTGACCCCAGCACCGGCAAGCATTCCGCCTGCTGTCAGCAACGATGCGTTACGCAAAAAATCTCTTCTATTGTTTATCTTATTCATAGTTTTCTATTGTTAATTAAATAAATTTGTATCTCTATTATCTCCAAACCACATTTTGTTGTAAAAGCCCTTCCAACATAATCATCTGATTATAAGGAATCGGCAACATAACCCAATTATCTAAATATTGCGATCCTGCATATTTGGTCAAATAATTCTTTTCATATTCGATGTAGCCTCTTAGTTCAGGCCCGACAATACCCCATCGAGCCAGATCAAACCAGCGATGTCCTTCCATGCCCATCTCTAAATGGCGTTCTATGCGCAGTGCAGCTAAAGCTCCTTCTTTGGTAGCAAACTGTGATTCCGGCCACAGTCCGATGCGGTAGTTTCCGGCTGCATTGACTCCGGTTTTCCCGTTTACCTTGTCGTCAAATACCCACGAAGAGGTGGTTGGCGACATATCAGCAGGATCGGCAGCTCCGAGATACCAATTAGCCGCGCGTGCGCGTACCTGATTCACATATTCGCGTGCTCCTTGATGGTCGCCTGTTTCTATCAATGTTTCGGCATACCACAACAAAACATCGGCATAACGTATCACGTGATAGTTTTTCGCTGTTGAGCCGGCTGAGGTAGTTACACTCAGCGAACCATTGTCCGATTTTTTTGGCATGTATTTCTTGTTTATGTAGGGACCTCCATTCGTTGCTTCACGTACCCATCCATCGGTTATCGTTGGAATTGCCCAGTCATAATATGGCGTATTAAAACGTCCTGCGCTCTGATCTAATCTTGGATCCACATAAACGCTAAGGTCGGTAGTAACTACATTACCCACAATTACCGACAAAACAGGCATATTTCGATAAGATTTATCCAGGTAGGGAAGTCCGTTTGCATCGACGATATGCGTATTGACATAATCGTGAGAAGGTTGATAAAATCCCCAGCCATTATTACCAAAGGCGCCGGGTGGAGCAATATTCGGACCACCTGCTGGCGTGTTGGTGTTGATCTGAGTTCCTGATATGGCATATTGGACATCGAAAACCGATTCGCCGGTCCAGTCACTTACTTCAGCATTAAATAGATCTTCGTAGGTTTCAGCTAATTTGTATTTCTGGCCGTCACTTTGTTTGCCATTGTCCATAATCGTTTCTATAAGCGATTTTACTTCTCCCCATTTATTGATCGTACCGTTTTGCCCGTTGTAAGGCGACGAATGGTACATCTTCACTTTGGCTAACATAGCTGCTGCAGCCCATTTATTGGGACCTCCTTTTTCTGATGAACTACAAATGTCGGGCAGATTATCGTATGCATATTGTAAGTCGGTTTCCACTTTATCCCAAATATAGATATAATTGCCGGATTCGTCGACATTCGACACCAACGGATTCACCGACGTTGCAAACTCATCGGTGCCTATATAACTGACGGCGGCGCCATAAACTTTTATCACCTCAAAATGCCAAAATGCACGTATAAAACTCGCTTGCGCTATCGTTTCGGAATAGAAATCTTTTGATTGACCGGGAATAGCTTTTAACTCATCCTGGATTTTATTAGCCATTGATATCACAATGTTCGCTTTGAATATTCCGTTGTAACAAAATTGCCACTTACTATCCAAATAGGCATTGTCTTCCAGAAAGATAAATGTTTCTAAACTGGTAAAAGCCGGTTGGTCGACAAAAGCAGATCCTTTGTTGGCGCTGCCACCCACTACATCGCCCCAACAGAAATTTGTAATCGAACTATGCAAACCGTTTCCCTGAGCATTATACATTGCTGAATACATAGATGTCAAAGCCATTTGGATACCATCGTAATTCAATAAAGCATCCTCATCTACTTGTCCGACAGGACGCACATACAGAAAGTCGCTGCATGAATTCATGCCAAAAACGACTATAAGAAATAAATATAAAAAAAACTTTTTCATATCATATGGTATTTTATTGTTATACATAAATATTTTTCCCTATTGGAAGGAAATATTGAGGCCAAATATAAACTGGCGCGGTATCCCATACCCGCCCATGTCAACGCCTTTATTCATTTCGCTTGATGAACGAATTTCAGGATCCAAACCGGAATATTTTGTCAGAGTAAACACATTCGATATTTGCGCATATAAACGAAGTCTTTCTAACCCTAATACATTCCTGACAATATTTTGGGGTAGTGAATAACCAAGAACCAAGCTACGCATACGCAAGTACGATCCATCTTCAATATACATGGAGTTTGATTGATTAGCTGCTTCATTTCCTTCATTGGCAACAAGTGCCCACAGCGGATATATGCCGTCCGGATTGGTTTCAGGATGCCATGAATTGTCGCGTCTGTCTTTCGCAAAAGCAGCTTGAAAGGCGCCATAATGGGTATAATACATATATTGTCTAAGCATTTCATTTCCTACTGAGAAGTAGAACTGCGTAGAAAAGTCGAAGTTGCGATAAGTGATTGAAGCATTCAGGCCACCGACGAAGTCGGGATGCGGATTTCCAATAATGGTATTGTCTGCGGTGGTAATCTCGCCATCACCATTGGTATCCTGTATTTTATAACGTCCTACCCAGTTTGAAGGATTAAAAGTCTCTCTGGAGGGAGCTCCAATCGGGAGCACAGTTTGCCCGTCTTTAGTTGTATAATTCAATACATCATCCACGCTCTTATAGACTCCCAATATTTTGTATCCATGAAACATACCGATTGGCTGTCCTTCTGTTGTAATAGTTAAATTCGGTATATGATAAGTGTAGAAAAGATCTGCCGAACCTAATTTTTTAATATGGTTACGGTAAGTTGATATGTTAGCGCTGATATTATAATTGAAAAGCCTTGTTCTGTCGCGCCATGCGACTGAAAAATCAACCCCCTTATTGCTCATAGATCCAATATTGATTCTCGGTTTGGTTGCGCTTCCTGCAAAAGCCGACCAGTTAGCCTGCACCAACATATCTGCTGTTTCGCGAGTATACCATTCACCATTGATGGTCAATCGTTGCCTGAATGCTGTTATGTCAAAACCGATATTAAGCGTGCGTACGGTTTCCCATTTTGCATTCGCATCGCCTAAGGCAGTGGCGCCATACCCCGTCCAAAGTGATGTATTAGTTCCTCCTCTGTCGTACGAGTGATCGGCTCCGGTTCCATAAGGGAAAGCCCAGTTGTAAGCGTTTTGGTTTCCTGTATTTGAGTTACCTGTAGTTCCATATCCAACCCGGAATTTCATGTCGTCGATAAAGCTCTTGAACGGTTGCATAAAGGTTTCGTCCGAAACACGCCATGCAGCGGAGATGGAGGGGAAAGTACCCCAACGGTTTTTCTCGGCAAACCTCGACGAAGCATCTCGACGAATGGAGGCATTCAAAATATAAGTGCCTTTGTACGAATATTCTGCACGACCGAAATAACCAAAAAGCGTATAATGGGTTGATATGTTGCCTGAGTTAGTCTGGTTTGCTGAGTTGCCGTTATTGATAGTCCAGGTATTCGAGTCGTCTTCGAAAATGTAATCGCGACGGGTGGCGCTCATGGATCGACCCATTCGGTTATTATCAATCGCTTCTGTTCCTGCCGTAATGGCTAAGCTATGATCTTTATTGAAGGTGGTGTTATAACTAACCGTATTCGTCCATTGCCAGGACATATTGTAATTACTGCTTTCAGTATACGAATTGGTGGAGCTTCCTTCTTTATTGTGAAATATTGAAATAGGCGAAAAAGAAGTTTCCCATCTACCGTTAAGACTAGGTGAATATTGTGTCTTGATCACTAATCCGTCTATGGGTCTGAGTTCGGCAAATACGGTAGCCTGCCCGGTTAAACCGTTATCTGTTCGTCTTTTATAAGTATCTGTTACAGTCACAGATGTCTGGGCTCGCCCGCCTTCGGAAGCTTGCGTTCCAGCAAAATGGATTCCGTCTACTGCATAAACAGGAACCCACGGTAAAACTGCTAAAGTATATGCAAATGCCCCCCCGGTATCAAGGTTGACCCCGCGATCTCCTCCTTGCTCCGTAGCGCTCAGGTTGATGTTTCCACCTATGGTAAGATACTTCGTAATATAATATGATAAATTGGCTCTTAATGAATAGCGATTAAAGAAAGACTCCTTGAATGTCCCTTCTTGCTGGGATATACCCAAAGAAAGAGAGTGCATGTTTCTTTCTCCGCCACCTTGCAATGACAAGTTGTGATTTTGGATGAATCCGTCCTGAACAACCTCTTTATACCAGTTGGTTCCCTTACGTGCCTCAGCCTCCGAATAACCATCTTCAAGCATCTGATAATAAGCTGATCGCATCCAAGAATTTGTTCCGTTTGGTTGGTACGATGCTACCCAAGCATCGACACTCCCCCATTGGTCGATGATTTGCTGTTGCGAATAGCCGGATGGTTTGATAGCGTAGGGCATTCGAAGTTTGTCATTAGTGTCGAGACTGCCAAATTGGGAATGTGCCCCGGGTGGTAATTCGCGAACATCTCTTGCGTTGATCATACCCTGTTGTATAAACTCCATTTGCTCCCATGCATTCATAACGTCATAACCATTATTAGCCATAGTCGACACACCCACATAACCATCGTAAGTGACGCGTGTTCTTCCTTCTCTTGAACCTTGTTTGGTAGTGATAAGAATTACGCCATTAGCGCCTCTGGCTCCATAAATAGCCGTTGCTGAAGCATCTTTCAAAATGGAGGTGCTCTCAATATCATTCGGATTGATTGATTCGATCGAAACCCCTGAAACGCCATCGACAATGACTAACGGGTCGGAAGCGCCTGCATTTATAGAACCAACGCCGCGGATACGCATACTTGTTTCCGCTCCGGGAGCGCCGGTCAATGAAATAAACAAACCAGCAGCTTGCCCCATTAATGCTTCAGCAAAAGTAGTAACAGGCATCTCTTTTAAATTCTCTGCAGATACGGTAGTAATCGAACCGGAAATGTCTCTTCTGGCCTGCGTACCATAGCCAACCACCACCACTTCATCTAAAGTTTGTAAGTCTTCCCGCAGGGTTACAGTAATGTCCGTCTGATTGCGGACAGGTATTTCCTGGGTGATGAAACCGATAAAAGAGATTTGCAGGGTTGCATTTTCCTGCACAGTCAGCGTAAACCTACCGTCTAAATCAGAGATGACTCCGTTGGTAGTGCCTTTTTCGATGATATTAGCGCCGATAATGGGTTCTCCATAATCATCGAATACCGTACCGGTGATGCGCCTTCCCTGTTGCTGGACAACGGCGGGAGGCGAGTTGGACGGTGAGTTTGTTCTTGAAATAACAATCTGCCTGTCAACAATTTGATAACTCAATTCACGACCATTCAGCATCTCATCCAATATCTCGGTAACGAGTCTGTTGGTTGCCTCCAGCGTAATCGGTTGATTATTGTTTATGTCTTCACTTTTATAGAAGAACATAAACTCAGATTGTTTTTCTATCTGCGTAATTACATCGTAAAATGTCCCGTTTTTGATCCGGACAGAAACCCGCTGTGCCTCAGCATACGGAATTGCAGATGCATGAATGATAAATATAAATAGAAGGATTGTCGTATTTTTCATAATCCTTGTAATTTTAAGAAGCAGTTTGTCACTGTTTAAGTTTTTTTTCATATCTTTGAAAGTTTTTTTGAAGATTAATATCTCTTTCATGCGTAGTTTTGGTCGACACTTTATGAAAGAGCGGTTAATTAAGAAACGATTGGAATCGGGAAATGCAACATGCGTTTTCCGATTCATTTTTCAAATAAAATCTTATTTCATAGGCATTTAATTTTAATAGTTAGACATTATGTTTACTTTTTCGTGATATATATTGAGTTTCCGTTTTGCCGGACATTAAAGATTTTATCATAATTGATGATACCTAACACTTTTTCTATCTGTTGGTTGAAAGAAAGTGTGCCGGTGTAACGGATATTTTTCAGGTCATCGTCCAACCCTATGTTGACGTCATAATACTTTTCTAATCGTTTCACGATTTGTGCTAATGTTTCGTCCTTGAATTTGTATTCGCCATGTACCCACAGGTTGGCGACAGAGATATCTACCTGTTCCACTGCAATCGCTTCGGAAACAATGTCAAAACTTGCCTTCTGTCCGGGCTTGAGATATAGATGGCTGATCAGTTCGCCTTCATGATTATTCGTTTCTAACGAAACACTACCACTCAACAGTGTTATTTTGTGGGATGATTCATCCTGATAGGCTTCGACATTGAAACTCGTGCCGTGTACAGTAATGGTTTGGTGTGGCAGATGTACCATAAAGGGTGTTTCGTCGGTTGGCATAACGTCGAACAAGGCTTCTCCATCAAGGAATATATCCCTGTTGGCTGCTGAGAAATTCGTGGGATAACGAAGCGTGCTTGCTACATTCAACTGTACATTCGTGCCGTCAGCTAACGTGATGCTATTAGGTTTGCCTCCTTTGGGGACATGAATCTCGTGATAATGTATTTCTTCTACTACGAAAGATGGCGTCACCGGTTGCCTGTGTTGTGTCGTATAGTAATGGTTGAAGATAAACCCTGCTAAAGAAGCCACAGCTGCGACAGCAATGTACCTGAGTGAACGAATGACGGTTTTTTTACCCAATACATGTGTTGGTTGCGTTACAGTTGCAGAGGCCATCCTGGTCTCCATC
>Ga0099364_10002069_pt1 | contig 32301 bp, 35 predicted proteins | sample TergutTh196P3_FD_73070 | JGI IMG/M metagenome (GOLD analysis project Ga0099364, IMG submission 73070) | Microcerotermes parvus P3 segment gut microbial communities from Pointe-Noire, Republic of the Congo - Th196 P3 | ecosystem: Host-associated > Arthropoda: Insects > Digestive system > Gut ... | reverse complement strand
TTGTTTTTTTTTATCTTTTATGCGCCGTCTGTTTGGTCCCCCCGCGGCCGGGTGTGTTTTTTCTATTAATTTTTTTTTTTAGTGGGTGGGAATGAGGGGGGGGGGGGGGGGGGGGGGTAATTAGCGTAGTTAGATCCCACATACAATAATTCTACCATCAAGCGCATGATTTGACAAGAAAAAAGTGAGAATTTTACGAAAAAAGGCTTGTATACTAGTATACAAGTTCCCGGAATGCATACGGAGTACTCTTTAAGTCCACTTCCATTATCATTTTAGCTTGCCAATCTCCCCAACACATCATAAAATAGTACTATGATAGGTGTATTAACAGCCAGTCTATCTACCTCTGAAGCAAGGTTTAGCCAACTATCAGATAAAAATAACTGTAAATAATAAAGGGTACCTTTATATTGCAGGGGTATACTCTATTGGAGGTTTTTATGAGTAGCGAAAAATCCGCACAAGAAGAATCAGGTGTCGGAAAACTAAGCAGACGGGATTTTTTCAAGGTAACAGGTGCGGGAGCGGTTGCAGCCGGCCTTGCGAGTTCTGCCATTGCAGGTCATGCAAATGGAAAAGATCCCATGACCCACTTAGGATGGGAGAAAGAGGCAAGAGGAGAGCGTTTCAATCGCAGGCCTTTTGAAAAGGACAATCCCCCTTATAGGGTATTAGGTCCAACCAGGAATATTGAATACTTAAGCCCTACAATGTTCCGTCGAAATGCTCTTGCCGAGTATTTTAATGTCCCCGCAGGAACAACGCTGGTACAATACTTAACATCTAGGGTGAATAGAAATAATCTGGCCGCTACTCCCCTAACTGTTATTGATCACCCAGTTAATGGCAGAGAACTGATTGACTTCTATCAGACCGTTAGAAACAGAGATGGCTTTGATCTGTGGGCGGAAGATTTAAAATGGGTCATGGAAATTAACCCGCGGCATAGCGTAATAAATGCTGAAACATCTTTTGAGCGAATAATAAAAGATGCTTATGTAGGTGCGCAAAGAACTTATAACCCTCATAACTCTTCACGAGTAACACGCCCTCCTGAAAGCGATTTCGCAGGTTGTAATCCGACCCGATATCAACCTAGAGGACCTAGAGAAATGTCTAGGTTAATTAAGAAGATTGGCTATATGTTTGGTGCACCCATTGTACGTATTACAAGATTAAATCCCGATTGGTTTCATGATCGTCATTTAGGCGGCAGAGGCTTCACGCGCGGAGAGCGCTTTACTATTCAGCCTCACTGGCAATTTGCCATTGTAATGGGTACGCCAATGTCATGGGAAACTGTTTATGGAAACCCGTTATGGGGAGACAGTCATGAAGGTTATGGGATGATTGGTGCATACGTCGCAAAAATGACAAACTTTGTCAAAAATCTTGGTTGGCCTGCCCGCCCTAACGACCCCGGCAGTGGATACGATCTTTGTGCTGTACCGATTGCAGTTGATGCCGGGTGCGGTGAACAAGGCAGGATGGGGATATGTGTTACTCCCGAATTCGGAGCTAACTTCCGCCCGGGCATGGTAGTAACAAATTTACCCTTGGAACCGGATAAGCCTATCGACTTTGGTCTAAAAAAATTCTGCGAGAACTGTAAGATATGTGCTGAGCACTGTCCCACACAGGCAATCACTTATGGTGGAGTTACAAATATAGGAGGGCGTGGCTATGAAGGTTGGATGGTGGATCCCGGAAAGTGTCACAACGCTTGGCACTCAGTTCCCGGCGGCATACCGGCCATGGGTGTTCCGGGTAGCGGCTGCCGTATTTGTCAAGCAGTTTGTCCATTCACTCAAAAAGCAAATTGGTTGCATAAAGCCGCAAGAAATATTGCGATGCGTGACCCCACAGGCCTTTCCCATCGTGCGTTAGTATGGATGGAGAATGCTTTTTATGGTTCAAACCCCCCCGAACACTATCATTACGTGGACGGTTCTCGTGAGTTTGGTGTGGTAAATGAACAACCTTGGTGGATGAAGTCTGAAGATTTCTTGGTAAGGCCATAAGGGGTAGGAGGAGAAAACAAATGTTTATATTTTTAGTAACAGGCATAATTGTAACAGCCTTTCTATTATCAATTTATTGCTTTTACGCATATCTAAAGGAAGGGGGGCATAAACTCGCATGGTGGAAGTGGGTTCTTTCGATCCTCTGGATGTTTGCCACTTTTATCGTTTTTGCTTTCATCGGGACTTCCATTGGTGAAGGTTACTCGGGGGCAGCTCTGCGTGGCGGAGCCTTCTTTATGATCTTTGTCATTGCAGGGGGAGTTTTGTTCTTCCGTTTCGTCTTACCAAGAGGATCAAAGTGAAGTAACAGTACTTTAAAGTAGAAGGCGGCGAGTTCCGGAGGTTCTCGCCGCTTTTCATAGCTTTAAATTACTCTGTAAGCCCAATGATTTGTTCCAGCCTTGGTAAATATATAGCTCTAGAAATCCCACTCCCGGTATTAGAATTAGACGAGGAACTGTACAATCAGAAGATCAATGAGATTCTTGAAAGTAAAATAAAACTGATAACTAAGCATACGCCGATCAAAGAAGGCGACGAAGTGCTTGTAAAAATAAACGGCTATGATGATAAAGATAAGGAGATCACTTTTTCTCAAGGCGATATTTATCAGACCATCATAGGAAACAGGCAAATACTCAAGGAATTTGAGCAGGCGCTAATCGGTAGAACTATGGGTGAATCCTTTACAATTCACTTATCTTTTCCGGAAGAACAAAATTTTAATGCCGGAAAACCGGTAAGATTTGAAATAAGTGTGATGGTTGCCTACGACCGTATATTACCGGAATTAACAGACGAATTTGTAGCTTCACTGGATATTGATGGTGTCACCACCGTTGAGCAGCTTAAAAGCATGACCAAAGCTCATGTGCTGGAAATTAATCGACACTGCTTGGATGAGACTTTACGAAACACTGTAATGAACATGGTGATCAAAACCTCAAATTTTGAAATTGACGAAGATGAAATACGGGAGAAATTAAATACGAAGGTTCTTGAATTTAATGAAATCCTAAGCATTGACGGAATTTCCTTGGAAAGTCATCTTAAAGCAATGAATATGACAAATGATGAGTTTTTACATGAGTTCAGAGAAAATGTGGTTCATCAGCTAAAATATCGTAGCGTTATTAATAGAATAGCAGAGCTAGAAAGCATAATAATTACAGATGAAGAAGCTAAGCACATAAGCTCAGAGGTCGCAGAGAACTACGATTTGACTTTCGATGAATTTATATTGGCAAACCCGGATGGTTATGAAGGAGTAAAAAAAGACATTCTTAGAAAGAAAGTTGTAGAACTTATTATAAGCAATATAAATTTTATAGAAGGTTAGAATAAGCAGTAAAACAATGAATATAAAAGCTTTGTATACTAGTATTCAATGCCCTGCTGTGTGTGCCACTCCGGTTTGCCATACATTATACCATTTCTTCAAACCTTATGAGCCGGATATTACTGCGTTTTTTCGCTTCAGCAGTCAGTTTATCCGTAAACCCGGCTTTTGCGAATAGGTAATACCACTTTTTCTTAAAATTGAGCAGATCGCTTTTAAACACCAAATCATTAAGAACATCGGTATCGACCTTTGAGTTTGTCCATTTACATTCGCAGAATATGACAGAATCTCTATGATAAGCCAAAATATCTATTTCTTCTTGACGTTTTGCTTTAATATTATTTCCCCACCACTTACCAATTTTACCTGGGGGAAAAGGTAATATGTCTTTTTTAGCTTCCTCTATCAGGAACTGCTTGCAAATATCTTCAAAAATTAAACCCATAAAAGCAGAGATATTTTCTGCTACCTCATTATCAAAGATATTTCGGCCTAGACTTGAAACTATGCCACTCATATTCGGGAACACAAAACGATACCAGAAGCGGAACATCATATCATCTAATAAGTAGATACTCTTTTTAGAAGATGTCTCTGTGACAGGCATTTCTTTCTTAATTATACCAAGCATCAAAAGGGAGCTAAGGTATTTTGCACATTTATTACTTTCCATTCTGCATTTTGAGGCGATTTCGTTGAGCCTTGTTGCACCTCTTGCAATAGCTTCGATAATTCCGTTATATATAGCCGGCTCTCGTAGTTCCTGTTTCAATAAATTGGCAGGTTCTTCGAAAAAATACCCTGATGCAGTAAGAAATAAATCGATAATATTATCTCTTAACGATTTCTTATTGACAATCTTACTTAGGTACTCAGGTATCCCACCGGTAATACCGTAAAGAATAGCTTTATCGGTCTTATTAAATTCTTTAAAAAAAGGCAGTGCTTCAAAAAACCTAAACGGTAAAATTTTAAACTGTGCAGTTCGCCTGCCGAAAAGTGGACTTTTATAAGATAAAACCTGATTTTCCATAAAACTCATGCTTGAACCGCAAAGAATAAGAAATAGCTTGCCGGTTCTTAAGGCAGAATCAATATGAGCCTGTAAGATAGACGAAATGGAATTATAGCCCCAAGCCAAGTACGGATACTCATCTATGACCAGAACTAGCCTTGAATCCTTGGATACTGAATGGATATAATCAAATGCCCTCTCCCAATCAGCGAAAAAGGCATTTCCTGCAAGCTCTTTGGCTGTTACAGAATACACATCATTAGAAAAGCCTGTCAGGTTTATCGCTCCATCCGCTTCGCGTGCTACAAAATATATCGCCTTCTTACCCTTTAAAAACTCTTTTATAAGCGTGGTTTTCCCGACACGCCGCCTTCCGTAAATAATGGCACACTCAAATTTATCACTTACATACATTTCATTCAATTTTTTTAACTCATCATGCCTACCCACAAACATGTTATATACCTCGTAATTTATATACTTATAAGTTTGCAACTCATGAGTATAATTATAATGTAAGGAAATAAAATATCAATAGACATGCGGAACAAAACAAAAAGGCGGAGAAAACCTCCGCCTTTTCCAACACTTAAAAGCTTACTTTGCTCCCCGTGGCAATACAAAGCGATAGAATAATACCCCGCCTGCAACAACGAATATCATAAAAAAGGCTCCTCCTCGCAGTGCAGCTCCTCCATAGCCCTCCCCTATCGATGTTCCGATAAAAGCGAAAACCACATAAGTTGCGAACATCCAGAGAATCGATAAAACCCACTTCCACCATACAAGCTTATGCCCACCGGACTTTAAATAGCCATGAAAGCAATAAATCGATAATAGAAAGGCTGTAGTAATTATACCTGTTACTAAAAATATAAACATAATTATCTCCTTCTCCTTTTATGCCCGACCAAGGTAGTTTTCTGTTTTGAAGAACCAAGGCTGTTCTTTCACAACTCCAAACTCACGTGAACCTTCAATATAATGATAATGCTCAGGCGGATTCGTCCCATAGAATGCTTTTTCCATCCATACGAGAGCATGATGGGATAATCCTGTGCGATCACGTACTGCAATATTCCTTGCAGTTTTGTGCAGCCAATTGGCCTTTTGTGTGAAGGGGCAAACTGCCTGACAGATACGACAGCCGCCGCCAGGAACAGTCTGCCAGCCATTGTGACATTTTCCGATATGAACCTGCCAGCCTTCATAGCCGCGGCCTGAGATATTTGTAACACCGCCTCTTGTTATGGCACCGGTTGGACAATGGTCAGCGCAGATCATACAGTTCTCGCAGAACTTCCTTATACCAAGGTCTACCGGCTTATCCGGTTCCAACGGTAAATTGGTTACGACAATACCGGGTCTAATAGCAGGCCCAAATTCGGGAGAAATAGTTACACCCATACGTCCCTGTTCTCCAACTCCCGCGTCTACCAAAATTGGCGGCATTATGTACTCATAACGGCTTGCAGGGCAATTTGGACGGGCAGGATAACCAAGGTTCTTTACAAAGGTCGTCATTTTAGCACAGACAGTTCCGATGTGTCCGTAAGCTTCCTGACTTGCACTAAACACAGGGCTTCCACCGATTGTTTCCCAAGATATCGGCACACCCATTACAATGGCATACTGCCAGTGCGGTTGAACAACCACTCTCTCTCCGCGCGTATAGCCGCGGCCGCCAGGATGCGTCTCATAGGCGAAATCATGATTAAGCCTGCAGATTCGTACAACACCGGATCCAAACATATGTCCCATTTTCTTTATTAGTTTGGACATTTCTCTCGGGTCTAATACCGGATACCTTGTCGAATTCATCCCTGCAAAGTCACTGTCAAGGCTTGTAACACGGGATGCATAATGAGCATTATGCGTACTTTGTGCTGCTACATAAGCTGTTGACAGCAAACGCTCATACTCTGTCTCATTATTGATCCTTGCAGACCTTGGGAGAATTTCAAGAAGATGATACAGATCCTCAGGCCACACATCAATACCATCTTCGTCCTTGAGCCTCTGATAAAAATTTCTAAGCTCTGCACCGCGAGTCGGGTGATCGATTAGTGTTAAGGGGGCGGCAGCAAGATTATTCATATCCACTCTGGGTCTAAGATAATTTGCAACAGTCATTCCATCAGGGACATTAAAATGAGGCCTTAGAGCAGCTTCACCTCTCCTGTTCTGAGTTGGTGATAAATACTCGACAGCTCTTGTTCGGCCAAGCACCCTATAAGGCGGGGTGTCTCTTTCAAAAGGTTTACGATTGAACCTTTCTCCGACAGTCTGAGTTTCCCAGCCTGAGTAAGTCATAGGATCCTTTCCATTCGCATGACCTGCGATGGCAGAACCTGCAAGACCTGCAGCGACAGCTCCTGCGCCTGTTAGCTTAAAGAAATCTCTTCTGCTAAGGTTTTCCATGCATTATTCCTCCATTTATCTGTAATATTCTACCATATGCAGAAGGAATCTGCAAGAAAATTAGAAGATCAATGAAGGTTGACAGTAAACTAAGTGTAGTTTATCCTGCCTATAAAGGAGCGAAAAATGTCAAATAAGCATTTAATTCTCAAAGTAAGTATTGTGGTTCTGCTAATCAGCCTTACATCCTGTGCAGGTCAACCGGTAGAAAGCAGTGCGCCAAGGGCTTCAATTACTACAATAGAGGCAGTCGGGACGAATGGACATGCTCAGGCAGATAACGTCTTTCTTTCGGTCATTTTCGATAATATGAGTAATAAAATTCTGGCAATAGCCTATAATCCCCGTGCACCTCAGAATAATACCACAGACACAAGATCCGAGAATACAGGGCGCGGGGGGCAAGCTGCGGATGGAACTGCGAACTTCATGCAGCATCTGACACCCTGGCGGAATAACCGTGCTGTACTGCAGGCCCAGATGGTTGGACTTGATGCTCTAGTCCTTGCAGAAATGGACAATGTGTCTGCAGTTGGAGCAGCCGCAACGGCCATTCAATTCGATGGCAGAACCCTGGATGCCGTAACAGGCGCAACAATGACAAGGAATAGTTTTATTAATGCCGTGCTTGAGGCATCGAGGTTATTTAGGGACAGCCGCTAGGAATCCTGCCTTATAATGGCACGATCAAAAATATAGTCTACCGTCTTGATTCTAAGATTATCTTTTCTTACCCTTTCATGACTGTCGGGGTTAGACAAAAGATAATCTTCAAGGGGTAAGCCGTAATTGTCGGCAAGTATAGCCATCTCACCCAAGACCTTATCTTCATCAGCGTCAATGTTTTCTTTTTCTGCAACTTCATCGGCTATACAGTGGTACATCAACCTATATTTACATTTCTGATATAGGTCGTCCATGTACTCATCGTGGGTTAAACCGGCATCTTCCAAATAGCTGTTTAAAGTAAGGCCTTCCATGCCTATAACCTGGAGGAATTCGGCTTGCATGTGGGCAACTTCCATTTTTATTTCATCATCTGTTATCTCAAACTCAGAAAGTTCTATCACCATCTTCATCAGCCTATTCTTTAAAGAACCGTCAATGCTTTGTTTTTGAATGTCCAATACAACTTCTCTTAAATAATCTTCCAAGTCCTTAACTGTATCAAGATCCTCGATATTTAAACCTGCAATAAAATCGTCGGTTAATTCAGGAAAAATGCGATCAAAAGCGCTTATAACGTATATTTCAAAACGAATGGTTTTACCGGGAAGGGCAGAATGGCCTGCCGGAAAGGTAATATGAACAGTAACTGTGTCCCCTTCCTTACTGCCAACAAGGGCATCTTCTATTTCCTTAAACAGATTATCTCTGCCAAGAACTACCTGATGAGTGTCGGCTCTCATAAAGGTAAGCTCCTCTCCCTCCTCATTATAACCATTAATATTGATACTAACTTCATCACCTAAATTGATGGGAGTTTTTTTGACCCTTTTTTGCACATTGGCCTCGAGAAGCTCATCAATCTTACTTTTATATAAGTTTTCGTCAAATACCAAGTCGGGCTTTGAAATCTCAAGGCCCATATAATTGCCAAGTTTTTTACAAATCAAGATGATTCTCCTATTCGTTTTAGGATTATGACACAAGAAAACAGACATTGTCAATTTCATTTTTTATCAATTATGTCCAATTTCTCCAGTTTAATATAATAATCAATATGATATCTATACAATTTCCATTGACAGATATCGCCATACAACTTATAATATAGTAGACATATAGTAAGTTATCGGTTAGGGGAAATACATGGATTGGATGTTTTGGATAATCCTCCCTCTTGCCGGGTTAACCTTAGGCTGGATAATTAGATGGCTGTATGCCAGATTTCAACTTACGGCATCGGAGCAGCGCGCCGACCGTATAAAACAGGATGCGATAAAGGAAGCTGAAGCCAAAAAGAAGGAGATCCTTCTGGAGGCAAAAGATCAGATTATACGCGAACGAAATCAGCAGGAAAGGGAAGCTCGGGAACGTAAGGCAGAACTGCAACGGTATGAGCGCCGGGTGTTTCAGAAAGAAGAGAGTATAGATAAAAAAACTGCTCAATTGGAGCGGGTTGAACAGGGTCTTTCAGATAAAGAAAAGATACTCGGGAGCCGCGAAGAAGCCTTAGAAAGAGAAGAGGAAAGATATAGGGCAGAACTTGAGAGAATTTCAGGTCTTAGCTCTGAAGAAGCAAAGGTTCTCATCATTAAGAACCTTGAGGATGAGGCCAGGCACGACGCCCAGGCCTTAATTAACAAGATAGAACAGGAAGCAAACCTGGCAGGCGAAAAAAAGGCCAGGGAAATTCTCTTAATGACCATCCAAAGACTTTCTGCGGAGGTCACGGGGGAGAATACTGTCGCAACCGTCACCCTTCCAAATGACGAGATGAAGGGGCGGATCATAGGCAGGGAGGGTCGAAATATACGTACCCTCGAGACCCTTACGGGGGTCGATATCATTATTGATGATACGCCTGAAGCGGTGGTGATCTCCTGTTTCGATCCGGTAAGGCGTGAGATCGCAAAGGTAAGCTTAGAAAAGCTCATTACCGACGGGCGAATACATCCTGCGAGGATCGAAGAGATTGTAACAAAGGTCACAAAGGACATAAACCAAAAGATCTATGATGAAGGGGAGAAGATCCTTTTCGACCTTGGCATTCACAATATTAAGCAAGACGGAGTACGCATACTAGGGCGCCTTTATTTCCGTACAAGCTATGGCCAGAATGTCCTTTATCATTCGAAGGAAGTAGCTGTAATCGCAGGCATGCTTGCGGCCGAGATTGGCGGCTGTAACCGTGAGCTTGCAAAGAGGGCTGCCCTTTTACACGATATTGGCAAGGGCGTTGAGTCCGATTCGGACCAAAATCATGCAGAAATCGGCATGGACATGGCCAGGAAGCTCGGGGAAGATCCAAGGATTATAAACGCAATAGGGATCCACCATAACGATATTGAGCCAAACTGCATTGAATCGGTGCTTGTTCAGATTGCCGATGCAATTTCGGCAGCTCGACCGGGTGCCAGGCGAGAAACCTTGGACAATTACATAAAAAGGCTCGAAAATCTCGAAGGCATAGCAACAGGATTCATTGGTGTAGACAAGGCCTTCGCAATTCAGGCAGGCAGGGAACTCAGGATCATCGTTAATAATGAAACCTTAAATGACGAAAAATCCAAGGAATTGGCCAAACAGATCGCCAAGAAGATCGAAAACGATCTCAGGTACCCGGGCCGCATCAAAGTGACGATAATCCGAGAGACGAGGGTTACTGAATACGCAAGGTAAAATTTTACGGGCAGTCATGATAGGTGATGTGGTAGGCGATCCGGGGCTTGAAGCCCTTGAGCGCCGCCTTCCCGGTTTTATCGAAGAAAATTCCATAGATTTCACTGTAGTAAACGGCGAGAATGCGGCAGGAGGCTTTGGGCTTACAGCTACCCTTTTAGAGCGGATCTTTACCGCAGGGGCTGATATAGTTACAGGCGGTAATCACATTTGGGAAAAACGCGAGTTTTGGCCTACCCTGGATGCAGAGGCGCGGGTAATAAGGCCTATGAACTATCCGAATATTTCTGACAAAGAAGAAGAAAGAATCCCCGGCCGAGGCGCAGCAATAATCGAAAAGCCCGGCCCCCTTGGACAAGCAACCTGGATAGTGGTTAACCTTCAGGGCAGGGAGTTTATGTCACCCATAGACTGCCCATTTAAAACCTTTGATGACTTTGAATCGATTCTTAAAGACATGAATCTCAAAGAAAAACCTATCATCCTTATAGACTTTCATGCAGAATCTTCGACTGAGAAGGAGGCCCTTGCCTACTATCTTGACGGCAGGGTCACTGTCCTTGCAGGCACCCATACCCACGTGCAAACCTCCGATGAGCGCCTGCTTCCGCTGGGGAGTGCCTATATCACAGACCTTGGAATGACCGGCACCCTTGACGGAGTTATCGGCATGGACACAAAAATATGCCTCGAGCGGGCAAGAAATCAGGTGCTTTACCGCATGGAAGTAGCCGCCCCCGGAAAGGAAACAGGAATGCAGGGGATCATAGCAGAGATTGACTTTGAAACAGGGAAAGCCCTTTCGATAAAACGTATCTCTTTTTAATGCACTTTCGTGGCTACGCTTTTACCTTTTTCAAAAAAGCAACAGCTTTGTCCTTGTATTGCGAAAATATCAGAACCACAAGCAGGAATAAGCCTAGCGTCACATTTTGCATGGTGCTGGGCAATCCGCCTGCAACAAGAACAACAAAAATGATGTTAAGTGAGAATTGTCCAATTAAAATGCCTATAAATAGATTACATAACCGCTCAAGAGCCAAGCCTACCATGACACCCATAAGAGGCCTGAACAAAATCGCAGCACTCCCTAGGTTTATTTCAGGTGCCATAACGCTTGAAAGGCTTATCTGCAATATTGCGGCAATGGCAAGAAAAAGCGAACCTATGATATAAGCTATTACTTTGGTTTTCTTAATATCTATACCCATTTTTTCAGCAAGTGGTGCATCTTTACCCACAGCTCGTGCGTGATAAGAAAACTTCGTCCTGTTAAGAAGTATGTAAAATAATCCGGCCATAACAATCAAAACAATATAATTAAACGGAGGATTAGCCAAAAAAGATATACTTGTATCTATTCTTATGAAAGTCATTGAGCCGACTAATCTATGACCTATAACTTCAAATATAAGAGCCATTGCAATTGTTATTACCAGTGATGGCACCTTCAATACTTTCTCAAAGAGCCCCATTATGCAACCGGTCAGGAGACATGCAGCAATACCTCCCAGTATCAGACCCCAAAAACCGAACTGTAAGGATAGTGCACCACCGATTAGCCCGGAAATAATCATTCTCGAGCCAACCGAAAAGTCCATTATCCCACATAAAAATGAGAAACATATCGCATATCCGATGATGGTAGGAATTATACATTGCTGGAAAATTGTCAAAAATGATGAAAAAGAAGCAAAGCTCTCAAAATTGACCAGTAATAAAATTAAATACATTACTGCCGGTAACATTAATGCTTTTAAAACGTTGATAGTTTTTATCATAATCTCCTCACCATTTTACCTTGGAGTCTTGAACAAAAATTTTATGTGTTTAAACTTTGTCCAAGACCCCGGAAATGCCTACCGTCTCGTGTGACGAGCTGCGACATCGGAAATACCAAACGCCCTAAAGAGCGCCATTACAGATTCTCCCGTTACATCAGGATTTGTGAATCTAAAAAACATCTGATTAAGTTCATCCGCAGAAAAAAGAGGTATATTACCTTCAAAATATCTATAGTATTCAACTGTACCGTCAATTGATGTCAGCATTTCGTAAGGCGAGGGCAGGATCACTGGTCTGTCAAAAAGAGGTGTTTCCATAAGTTGATTTGCTACTACAACCGGTGCAGCGAAGGATTCCTGATGCATCTGAGCACCAAAAGTAAAATCTAGCTGCCCTTTCTCAAAGTATTCTCCCATGCTTTCATCAAAATCAATACGACCAACAATGATATTTCCTGCTAAACCACTTGCCTCTAAGACATTCTGCAGCGCGGGCATTGCCCCCGCCGCCCATGTATAAGAAACAAAAATACCCCCAAGATTAGGAAATGCAGTAACAATAGTTTCAACACCCCTGGTAATGTCTGCCGCAGTGTTAAGCTCACGCACAGTAGTCAGTATATTAATACCGGATTCTCTGACCGCTCTTGCAATACCCCGGTCACGAGCATCTGAAGCCGGGTCGCCAACGGGGCCTGCAATTACAGCTACATTCGTCACCCCTAGTTCAGCCATTTTCATCATTCCCAGATATCCTGTGTTTTCTTCATCTGCGAAAAAGTTACCAAGGTAGAATTCGCAACCTGAAAGCCTGGCCAAGACCTCCGGCGCAGTGACTTCTCTGGCTCCAACGACATAGTATATCCCAGCGCTTCGGCACATATCCTGTATCATGGGGATAATATTCTGGAACATTCCCAATACATGAATAGCATCAACCCCACGATTTACAAGCCTTTGATACGCATTAAGGAACCCTTCAGGGTCAAATGTGGCAGTTGACTCTCTGACTAATTCGATTCCTGCTGCCTCATAGACGTTTGCCTGATTCATAGCAACATTGACATATGTGGGATCAGGCATATCCATATGGATTACTCCTACCCTTATGACATCTCGAGCCTGATCCTGAGCTCGATTACCACAGGCAGTGATGACGAAAATCAACAGTAATACCGTCAATAAAAAGGAAATAATTTTTGCGAATCTCTTCATTTTAGTTTCTCCTTGCATATTATTTGCATGTGCTTCGTAACAGAATCTTGCCATCAGGCTTTCAGCTTGTACTCAGTTATCAAGACTGATGCGATGAATAATATCCCCCTGACTAACTGCTGTGTTTGAACGACAAACCCGACTTGCGACATGCCAAATGCTAAAAACGTAACAAATAAACAACCTATGAAAACGCTTCTGAATTTAGTTGTCCATCCGCCCAACATTGAAACCCCGCCTATAAGTAATGCAATCAGAACATTGAATTCGTGCCCGACTCCACTAAGTGGCGTTACCATTGTGGTTCTCGCTACCATGAAAAAAGCGATCATTCCACTCATAAAACCTGAAAATACATAAGCAAGCCATCGCGTCTTCGTTACGTCTACACCGCTCTGTTTAGCGGCCTCCGGAAGAGAGCCTATTGCCCTACTATGTTTTCCAAACCTTGTATATTCGAAGACAATGTATCCAACCCCAAATGTAGCAATCAGGACAGGCAATTTTATGAACATAGAGTCGTATACATTTGCAGCAAGAGGTATTGAGTACACCCCTCCCAGCACAACTGTCGCGACTCCTCTTAATACAAAAGACATACTGAGTGTGGCTATAAAAGACGGCACTTTGACTTTCGCGACAAGAAAACCGTTAACTATCCCTACTACCGTGCCGGTGATAATTGCCACAGGGAAAAAGAATACTGAACCTAGATTATTGTATGCCAGAGCACCTAATGATCCTGCCAGTGCTATTGTTGAACCAATGGAAAAATCAATATTTCCTTGTGACATCACAAAATACACTCCAACGGCACCAAGACCCGTACTGAACAGAAGATTAAACAATGCAACCGAGTTAGCGGGAATCAGCAACCTTCCACCGGTCAGAATCGAGAATAACACTATAACTAAAACCAGTCCCAAAAAAGGTGCGGTTCTAGCTAAGTACACACTTATTTCATGACGCTTAATACTTTTCTCCATTGCTCAAACCCCTTGTATATCAAATCATGCCGGTAATCAGATCTATTTCTTTCAGGTTTTCTTCCCTCCTATGTTTGCTTACGATCTTGCCATCCTTGATAATGATTATCCTGTCGCTCATACCAATAAGCTCAGGTAATTCTTCGGAAATCATCAGTATCGACTTCCCGTCCATTTTAAGTTGATACAAAAGTTCATAAATTGCAGCTTTTACACCAATATCAATACCTCTTGTCGGACAATCTAAAATTAAGATATCAGAATCTTTGCCCAGCCATTTTGCTAGAGCTACTTTTTGTTTATTTCCACCGCTTAATGTCGTACAGAACTGATGGTTATTAACCATCTTGATTGACAGCTTTTTAGCCCATACAGATGTGAAAATTTCTTCGCTCTTCCTGGTAATAATCCCTTTTTTTGAGAGTTTATTAAGAGATGGCAAGCAAACATTATCCAATATGCTGCACACAGGCATGAGTGATTCCTTGTCTCTATTTTTTGAAATGTAACCAATACTGTTTCTTATTGCCTTTTTGGGCGAATCGATAATTACTCCCTTTGAATCAGTCACACTACCTTTTATAGGTTGCTCAAGGCCGAACATTACCCTTCCAAGCTCATGCATGCCACAATCGGTTAGTCCGCCTATCCCGAGAATCTCACCTTTATAAAGTTCCAATGAAATTTCGCTTAAGGATTCTGTTGACACATTGCTGACCGTTAGAGCAACTTCATTTGTATAGCTACTCTCGTTGTCAGCCCTATAATAGTGTCCGCTCATTTCTCGCCCAACCATTAATTGCTTGATTGTTGACTCATCAAATTCTTCCTTTCTTAAATTCGCCGTTACACTCCCGTCACGCAGTATCGTAATTGAATCACAAATTTCCATGACCTCATTGACATTGTGCGATATAAATAATACCGAATTGCCGCTTAGGCGCTGCTTTTTTGCAAGATTGTAGAGTATCTCCCTGCCATGGACCGTCAGTGCGTTTGTTGTTTCATCCACAATTAAAAGCCTGGGTTTTGTATATATTGCCCGCGCTATCTCTACTAGTTTTCTGTCCTCAAAGGAGAGGGTATCCGCATAAGCATTAGTTGCGATATGGTTTACACCAATTTCATTTAACAACTGAAGGGACGTTTCTTGCATTAGCTTTACATTTAAAATGCCTTTTTTTACAAACACATCTTCTCTTCCGGCAAATATGTTCGCTGCTACAGTGATTCCGCCTATGGTCCCTTGCTCTTGCACAATCATGCCAACGCCAATTTCTAGAGCATCTATGACATTCTTTGGATTATATTCGTTGCCGTTAAAAAACATCTTGCCGCTGTCGCATTTCTGTACACCGGCAGAAATCTGGGAAAACGTAGACTTACCTGAACCGTTTTCACCAATAAGCCCTTTTATTTCCCCGGGACTAACTGAAATATCAACACCTGCAAGTGCTGTTACAACCCCAAATGTTTTTACGATATTATTCCCAAAAAACAGCGCAGCGTCTTTCATCTATTTAATTACCCGAACCGTACGTTTAGCCAAATCAGATATTTTACTTCTTTCAAAACCGGCGACGCTGGATAGAGCTGTATCATTAAGAGGAGATGTCCATTTTTCAGGCAGCGTCTTTGCACCCAATATCATCCCAACTATGGAGCCTACAGTCGCACCGTTACAATCAGTATCAAAGGAGCAATGTATCGCTATGGATATTGATTTTTCGAAATCGTTGCCACCAAAGAGAAGTGCAATCGTTACAACCATTGCGTTTGTAACAGTAAGGCACCAATCGAACATGTTCTTTTCATCATAACGCTCATGCAACTTATTAATTACCTGATCCAAACTTATGCCATCTTTTTTCCAACCGATTACAGTTTTAACCCCTTCCGCAAGTCTTGATTTCTCCGGTATCTGACCTAAACCGGTTGATATAATACTATCCATATTATTAGTTACTGCTGCCGCAGCAAGCATCGCTGCTACAAACATTTCGCCATAGATTCCGTTCTTATGTTGTGCCAATACGGCATCTCTCCATGCCATTTCAGCTGCTTCTTCAGGGTTCCCCGGAGCAACATAACCGAATATATCTGCACGGATTTGCGCGCCGATCCACTCTCTATACGGATTCCTTCTCCAACCTGATTCAGGTGGTAGTATGCCACTGATAATGTTTCTATAACCTACACGCTCTGCAGTCATAAGGTGGAGAGCAGGCAGGCTGTTTATCCACTCGGCTGCAATATCGTTACTTGAAAAAGATTTGCCTGTCACTTCGAGCACTTTTAATCCAAGAACTGTATAGTTGATATCATCATCCACCGGCATTGCGTCAACAGTATTAACCCACCCGGTTAAATTCGATCCATATATATTAAATCCAATAGTATCTTTGACTTCATATTTCTTTTTGATATCTTCCGGCACATCAGATGAAAAATAACGGGTTATTGGAAAATTATTAGTTTCCTTGGCAAAACTATCGATTTTATCCCTCGACCAAAATTCTACAGGTTTCCCAAGCAGACAGCCGGCGCAACGCCCTAGCCACGCGCCATAGATTTTATCATACAACCCATCACCTATAGGTACACTCCCGGCTAGTTTAACTCCTGTAGGACGTGCTTTCTTTATTCCTTCAAGGTCAGATGGTTCGTGATATTCATACCCTGCGCGTATAGGAAGTGCAGAAACACGATCATAAAACTTATCTGCAGCAGCCATTTTATCGATACCATCTTCCATCTGAGTTATCTTTTCCGCTTCTTCCTTCAAGCCGCTAATATCTTTGCCTTCCTGCCCTGCTTGAATAAGCTCAAACATAAGCCCGTCCACATTTCTAAAAAACATACCCATACTTATCATAGTGTCTATCATATCCTACTTCCTCTACATTTAATAAAAATTACTAAAATTATTTAGTAATTTTTATTTATATATTATCAGTGGTTTCCTTTTCTGTCAAGTTTTTTTTGAAAAATAGTACAATTTTAAAGAAATTAAGCATGAAAAGATCAAAATAAACTAAATTTTTAGTAAAATATGATGAATTTTGATTAAATATTTTATTTTTCAATTGACAAGAAATCAATTAAAGGGCTAGAATACAGTATGCAGCCACGAATTGTTGATATTGCAAAAAAAGCTGAAGTCTCCCCCTCTGCTGTTTCTTTCGCTCTAAACAATAAATCAGGGCTGTCAAGTGAAGTGCGCCAAAGAATAATCGATATTGCTACAGAAATGGGATATAAAACCATCCCAAATAACCCTTACCTGAACAATGAAAATATCATCATCAAGCTGTTAAAAATCGCCAAACATGGACATATCGTAAATGAAAGGCATAATCCATTTATTACCGAATACCTTGAAGGAATTGAAACCGAAACAAAAAAGCGTAAGTATAAACTGGAAGTATCTTTTTATGAAAAAATCCCAATAAAAGATATCGTAATGGAAGAGATTGATAAAAAAGCAAATGGGTTGATTATTTTAGGAACTGAACTTACCGCTCACGATTTTAATTTATTCGATGGGCTGTCAGCACCCATAGTTTTTATTGACACTTACTTTCCACTTTCGGTATATGACTGCATTGATATTGACAATGCAGACGGTGTATTCAGGGCTATCAGGCATTTATATTCAAGCGGTCACAGAAGCATAGGGCTTGTAAAAAGCAGTTACGAGACTATGAACTTCAAAATGCGTGAATATGGGTTTTATGATGCAATGGAATACTTTTCACTCCGTGTTCAAAACCATTTCACAGCAAGTGTTGATCCTGCCTTTGACAAATCAATTGATGACTTCTGTAAATTTCTTGAAAAATCGGCAGCATTGCCAAGTGCCTTTTTTTGCATGAACGATATGATAGCCTATGGCTGCATAAAAGCATTACATATGCATAACTATAAAGTACCGGAAGATGTCAGTATAATCGGTTTTGACGATCTGCCTTCTTCGAGTTATTCTGATCCACCACTTACTACAATCCGGGTATCTTCTCATCAGATTGGCAGACGTGCAGTAGAACGGCTTTCGGAGAAAATCATTAACCCCAATGATGGACTTCCGGAAAAAATCATGGTTCCAAACAATCTGGTGATCCGTCAAAGTGTAAGGCAAATATGAAAACCCTTGTTTACGGTTCTCTTAATATTGACTTGATGTTCTCTGTTGATCATATTGTTGCTCCGGGCGAAACCATTTCCAGCTACTCCCTTTCCAGGGGTGCCGGCGGCAAGGGGGCGAATCAGGCAGCGGCCCTTGCCAAGGCAGGAATTGAAACCTGTATTGCAGGAAAAATAGGGAGAGACGGAGAATTCCTCCTTGAACTCCTTGAATCCTATGGACTGTATACTGAGCATGTGACCCGTTACGATGGGCCAAGCGGCCAGGCAATAATTCAAGTGGATAAGGATGGACAAAATTCCATAGTCCTTTTTGAGGGCGGGAATGGTCTGGTGAAACCGGGAGAAATTGATCAGGTTCTTTCTTTTTTTGGAAGTGGGGATCTAATACTGCTCCAAAATGAAATTGCAAACACGAATTTAATAATGAAAAAAGCAAAGAGCCAAAGTTTACGAATCGCCTTGAATCCCTCACCCTGGAATGAAAGGGCACGAGATCTCCCCTTGGATCTGGCAGACATGCTTTTTGTCAATGAAATTGAGGGAGCCGGCCTTGCAAAAATCGATCATGAAGCCCCGGCTGTTGAAATTCTTGAGCAACTCTGTACAAAATTTACAAGTGCAGAAATCATCCTGACTGTAGGTAAGGAAGGTGCTCTCTATGGACATGGGAAGATCAGAGCAAAGGGAGAAATCGTGGAAGTTCCGGTACTGGATACCACCGGAGCCGGAGATTGCTTTTCCGGTTATTTTATTGCTGCACGAGAAAAAGGGTTTTCTGTACAGGATTCCTTAAACACAGCCTGTAAAGCAGCTTCCATCACAGTCTCCCGGAAGGGAGCTATGGAATCCATCCCCTTTAAAGAAGAGGTTTTCTTACATACTTAAAGATCTAAATCGGAGTGGGTTCCTGTGCGGTAGAAAGTAACGGTGTTCTCTTTATAATCAGGTTCATAAATAAGCACCCAATCTCCTTGGATATGACAGTCATAAGCACCTTCCCATTTACCATGAAGTGGATGATTCCGATGTTCCGGCATCAAGGGTTGTTCATTTATGATCATGTTCATAACTTCGAGGAGTTTCTCAATATTCATATTACGCTTCTTCATTAGTTTGTACTGTTTTCTGAAACGTGTTGTATGGATTGGTTCAAGCATAAGTTATTATCTACAGACTAGTCGTCCTCGTCGTCTCTTTCAAGGTCTTCAAGCATCTCTTTAAAAGAACTGAATCGCTTTGCCGGAATCTCACCTCTCATCATGGCTCGACCTTCCTCAATAGCAGCAACAGTTTCAGCGTTATAACGTGGATTCCCTGTTTCAGGGTCTATATTTCTGGCATTTCTAACACAAATTGGACAATCACCATCAATATCAACATTGGTTACCGGAGTAAAGGCAACAATTACTTTTCCCGTCGGGATTTCACGAGGAACTGTAAGAGTAATCTGCCTGTCTGCCGGTATCTCTACGGTTTGTGTAATGGTCATAGGATAAAAATAACATGAAACAAGCAGAATTGCAAGAATAACCGGTTAAAACATCTCCCTATTAAGAGGACTGCCTATCCAGATACCTTCCCCGAGGAAGGGAATGGTACGGCCTTCTATCAGAATCTGCACATCCAAAATATTCGGGAACTCGGTTACAGTAAAGACAAGCTCCCTTAATTGGGCGGCATAGCCTTCGACTCCGAAGGTATTAAATTGAAAGTCATCACTGAAATTGATGAATGCGGTTTCATCCCTAATTGCCACAGAGAGAATCTTGGTTTCGGGGGGAATCAGGGATATCAGGCCCCTCTGTCTCTCCTCCTCATTTGGCCCTTCAAGAAGGGCATGAATCACATCTGTCATAGGAGAGGATGATAACGGGAGGCTTCGGTTCACCCTTACCCTTAAAATGGTGCCGTCCCTGTCAACCTGTGTAAAATAAAGGGCCCTCTCGCGAGTTTCCTGAACGGCAGGGGGCGGGGTTATTACGGGAGAGGTAACCTGCGTCTCCTCCCTTGGCGTTACAGGCGGAGGCCTTTCTTCGACAGGAGGTGCAGCAGGTACATTTATGGGGACTACAGAGCTCTCCCTATCGGAGAGCGCATTTTGAATTGTTTGGATACTACTGCTTATTGTTTCTCTATTAATAAGAAAAAAGCCGAAGATAAAAATTACAAAAGCCAGCCAGAACAGAATAACCCAAAACGCCGATTTTTTTGCCTTTTTGCCCGAACTTTTCTTTTTTGAGCCCTTACTTACAGCCACGGCAGCGGACTATATTTCCAGAGTTGGATCGTCAGGGCCGCTTCCCATATCATATTTATCCAATATCTTTTTTTGAAGCTCCGAGCGGAATTCTGGATGTATGGGATGAGCTACGTCTTTATATTCTCCGGCACGAGTTTTCCGGCTTGGCATGGCAATAAAGACCCCACTCTTTCCTTCAATAATCTTTACATTATGAATCACAAAGCAATCATCAAATGTAACCGTTACATAGGCTTTTAATTTTCCCTCACCTGATACTTTCCGTACACGAATATCAGTTATTTCCATGGGCGATCTCCTTCGCAGTACATGATTCCGGATACTAGTATTCTACTACTGGTTTGGCTCTATGTGCAACAAAAAAAGTTAATCTAATGAAATTTCCTTTCCTTAATTGTGTTTTTTCTGCAATTTTTGCAGTTTTTTCAGAATCGAAAATTCCAAAACAGCAGGAACCTGCCCCGGATAACCCTGAGTAAGATGCATTTAATGCTCTTAGTTCAGCAAGTATTTCTTTGTAGGCCTGCCCTCGCTCTGCAAGAAACACGGGTAAAAAGTCATTGAAGAATGGCCAGGTAGAAGGCTCACGGGAAAGTGCAAGAGAAATATCGCCAGGAAACTCGCTATCACGGGGCCGGGGGTTGGAATCGGGGCTTTTCCCTTCCCTGTACTTGTCCAATACCCTGAAAGCGGAGCTTGTATCGCTGTGGAAGGGGGGCTTAACGAGGAGTACCCATAGCCCTGCGGGGGTTTGTAAGGGGGTTATTTCTTCGCCGCGGCCCCTTATAAGGGCGGTGCCCCCGTTAAGAAAGAAGGGCACATCACTGCCTAATTTTAAGGCTAAGGCGGCCATTTTTTCCTTTGAAAGGCGGGTTTTTGCAATATAATCAAGTGCAATCAGGGTGGAAGCGGCATTTGAAGAGCCCCCTCCGAGCCCTGCTCCCGCCGGCACCTGTTTTTCGAGTTTAATTTCCAGACCTCCTTCAAAGCCTGTTTCCTCCCTGAAAAGTGAAACTGCCTTGTATACAAGGTTTTCTTCCTTCGGGATCTTCGGAATTTGGAGGCCGGTCATCTCTATATTGCAGTCCCCTCCCCTATCACCCTCCCTAAAAAACAGGGTATCTCCAAAGGCTAAGGAGGAAAAAATGCTCATCAGTTCATGATACCCATCGGGCCTTTTGTCACCAATCTGCAGGTGCAAATTAATCTTACATGGTGAATCAATTCGATAGACTTTATGGCCGCAGGTAGAATTAATTATCATTTCGATCATTTTTCCATGAAAATTAATAAAATACCAGTTGACAGATTTGAAATCTGTACTTAATGTTTTTAGAAGAGACAAAAAATTTTTCACCAATGGAGAATAAAATGGTTCCGAATGAGACCGTAAATGAACGCGGGGAAGAGTATACCCCTGAACTCAGGCTTGAGGTTTATGATGGGCGAGATGACCGGCCTGACTCAATATTATTGCCTGATATTTTTTTCAACAGTGATGACGGTGAGGATGACGATGATATGAGTGATGACGAGAGCTTCGATGAAATGGACGACGACTTCGATGACGACTTCGATGATGATGAAGATGACTTTGAAGACGATGATGACGAAGACTACGACGAAGATGAAGACGAGGATGACTACGATTATGAGGAAGACGTAGACTACGACGACTTTGACGAATAAATAACGGGGGCGGCACTCCAAAGACGTTCCAGCTCGTAAAAGGAACGGGTTTTGTCGGACATAAGATGGACAACTATGCCCCCGAGATCCATCAGGCACCATTCATCAAAGCCCTGCCTATCATCCTTATTTGGCTTTCGGGAGCGGTGAAGTATCTCTAGATCATTTTCTATGGCAAAATCCTTAATATGCCTCTGTAAACCCCCAAGGTGAGTGTCGCTGGTTACTGTCGCTATGACAAAGAAGTCGGTCCAATAATCCAGTGGACCCATATCCATAACTATAACCTCATTCCCGCGATGATCGCCAAGGAGCTTCCCAAGAGCGACAGCATGGCTCTGTAAAGCTGCTTTATTCAATAACGAATCTTCCATTAAAGTCCCTTCCAAGTATCAAGGTAAAGTCCGATCTACTCTCAAAGCGTGTATTCGCAAAGTCGAAGTCCTGCATTTCATGAAGTGAATTTTCAAATTGATAGTTCCTGCATCGTATTATCTCTCCGAAGGCACGGGCCATGTTCTCATAGCCTGACCTGTCAACAATCAGAGTCCTTTCGTGATCATTGCGGTCTGCATTGCCCACCGATATCACATCATACCCAAACCCTCTGAAAAGCTCTGCCGTGCGAGCGGCAAGGCCCGCAACAGTGGTCCCGTTTAAGATCTCAACCGTAAAGACCCTGTCTCCGAGCATGTTTTCGGCAGGGAGCGTCAGCCCAAGGGATGTTTGTCTTACAATTTCTCGAACCAAATTGCCGTCCCAATGGGGGAAAATAAGGGGCTGACCTGAAACCTCACGCACATTCCCTGTAACAGACTGAATGGAGAGCCTGTCGGCATCTATATTTGCGAACTCCCTGAATAGCCTCATTTGACTTCTCTGATTTATGCCTGTCCTGAACTGGGACCTAAAGACCTTTGCCACCTGGGAATTTTGGACAAAGTCACTTTGCTCCCCAAGCCTTTTAAGAAAACCGATGAAAAACCTCTGGCGGCGAAAACTAATTAATTCGGCGTTTTCATCGGGCAGCTCATAACTTACATAGGTTACTGCCTTATCTCCGTCAAGAATATTTATCCCCGAAGGGAAAATAATATGCCCATCCCGGTACTCCGAAACCTGAGTTGGAATAAATACTTCAACACCTTCAATAAGATCAACTATCCTGCCGAAATTCTCCAAGGTAATAACAAAATAAAAAGAAATTTCAAGGTCAAGAAGATTTTCAATCTCCGATTCAAAGTTAGCTATCCTTCTCGGATCATAGACTGAATCAATTCGATCAACCCTGTTAATGCGCTGAATAATAAGGCCAAGATCGCCGGGGATGTCGATTAAGGCTGCCCTGCCTGTGGGAGGATAAAACATGAGTACATAGGTGGAAAGGGGATAATCATTATGTTCGATTACAAACAGGGTATTTATTACACTTTCACCTGAAAAAAAATCTCTCATCGGATCGGGTCTGAAGGAAAAAATTGCAAGTATTATACCGCCCAAAAGAAGAATCAGAATTATCACAAGGAGAGGAATGCCTGAATCTATTTTTAGTTTGCCGAGTTTTAATTTGCTCAACTTTCATTCCTTTTTTTCATTGCAGCGAGCAGTCTTTTTGTCCCGTAGGAGAGGTCCAACTGTCTGGATTTTAGATGGGCAACAGTATCATCAAGGACAGCCGAAAAGAGAGTATCCAAATCTGAACTTAGGGCCATTTTTCTCAAATCCGGGTCCACCCCCACTCTGGATATTTCGATTTTATCTGCGATATAAACAATCTTTGCAAGGGGACACATATCTTTCCCCCCTGTAGTATGATAACGTATTGCATCAAGAATGTCCTTATCATTTATGCCGTATTTCCTTTCAACGAGCACCGCCGCTGCACGGGCATGAAGAAGCCCCGGTTTCTTCTTCTCAAGTTTTGACTGCTTTTCTCCGTCCATAAGGGCAACCGTGATAAGCTCTTCGCTTCCAAGTTCCTTGCAAAGGTCATGGGCAATTCCTGCAAGATAGCCCTTGTCGGCATCTAAGCCGTAGCGAAGGCAGAGATCCCACGATAGAAGGGCGGTATTACGGCAGTGAATGAACCTGTCAAAATCAAGGGTATTTCGGACATCATTTTCTATGCGCAATATAAGGTTAGGCTCAATTTCATCAGGAGTGCTTTTCGCTCCTGAATAATCGTAAAGGGAGCGTTCCCTGATTACGGCTCCTGCACCTGCGGGAACCAAATTTTGCCAATTTCCGTCTCTGCTGATTTCTTCTCTTAACTGCCTTGAAGACAGATCGATAATATCGTTATTTAACGTAATATGGGGATGGGGAAAGGCGGAAGTATCATCAACAGTACCATCTGATGAAAGCCTTTTTGCGATGATGATATCTGCAATCTCGGTAATCTCCCGGTGGGAGCGCCATTTGTCAAAACCTGAGACAAGATCGTTCCCCAGGATTAAACCCGGCTTCCCTTCCGGCTCATAGCGCGTAATGATATCAGCAAGTGTATCAATTGTATAGGAAATACCTCTTCTGCGAATTTCGCAATTATCCAAGGTGAAGCGCGGGTTTCCTGCAATTGCTGCGGCAAGCATTTCCATTCGGTCTAAGGTGCTTGCACCTTCGGATTTTGCCTTTAGAGGCGATTGGAATGCGGGTATGAAAATTACTCTATGGTAGTTCAGCTCATTTAATACAGCTTCTGCAAGAGAAAGGTGGCCTATGTGGATGGGATTAAAACTCCCGCCTAAAATTGCAAATCTCATGAATCTTTAACTAAGGAACCTAAAACCATCTTTAAATCATCAACTCCTTCACCCGAAAAAACCGAAATCCCCAAAACCTGCTCTTCTCCATGCCTCTTTTTCAACTCGATAAGTCTTTCCCCCGCCTGTTCAATGTCCAACTTGGTGCCAATTATTATCCTTTTTTTCTCGAGTAATTCCTCGGAAAAGGCCCTTAGCTCTCCATGGAGTATGTCAAAGGCTTCAAGATAATTATCTTCTCCCAGGTCTATAAGAAATGCAAGGGCTTCAGTGCGGGAAATATGCTTTAGAAATCGAATCCCGAGGCCTGATCCCTCAGAAGCCCCTTCAATTAAGCCCGGTATATCTGCAAGGATGATATCCCGTGAATCAGAGTTCCAGGCTCCAAGGGTTAGGACTCCAAGGTTTGGGATCTTGGTAGTAAAAGGATACGGGGCGATTTTTGGGCGTGCATTTGTCAGATGATCAAGGAGGGAAGACTTCCCCGCATTCGGGAAACCAACGAGGCCGATATCTGCAAGAATTTTTAACTCAACAAGCAGGCGCTGTTTCTTGCCCGGCTTCCCCGGCAGGGCCTTACTCGGGGCCCTGTTTACCGAAGACTTAAAGCGCAGATTACCCCAGCCCCCATTGCCTCCTTTCAGAAAAAGGAAATCATCCTCACTAAGGCCGAAATCTCTAATCAGCTCTCCTGTCTCTGCGTCTTTCAGCACTGTTCCCGGAGGAATATAAATCGTCAGGTCTTCCCCATTCCTGCCATAACAACCCTTGCCTTCCCCGTCATGGCCGTTTTCGGCTTTAAAGTTCTGTTTATACCGAAGGTGGGCAAGGGTGCGCAGGTTTCTTCTAACAGAGAAGATCACATCTCCTCCCCTGCCCCCATCCCCCCCTGAAGGGCCTCCGAGGGGGATATACTTCTCCCTGCGAAAGGCAACACAGCCGTTACCGCCTTTACCTGAGCTGACTTCTATCAATGTTTCATCTGCAAATTTCTGCATAAGATATTAAACTATAATTTGGCAAAACTCTTATCAAAATCTTCGATAATGTCTTGAATATTCTCAAGGCCCACCGACACGCGAATCAGGCCCTCATGAATTTCTGCGTCTTTTAAAGAGTCAAGGCTATAAACCGAGTGTGTCATGGAAGCGGGATGCTCAACAAGGGTTTCTGCATCTCCAAGGCTTACTGCAAGGGCACACATTTGCATATTGTTCAAAAGTTTCTCTCCTGCCTCTTTACCACCCTTTAAATCGAATGCCACCATTCCGCCGAAGGCACTCATCTGCTTTTTCGCAATATCATGATTCGGATGATTTTCAAGGCCGGGAAAGTGAATTCTTTCGATTTCCTTCCTCGTTTTAAGGTATTCGACAAGTTTTAGAGCATTCTCACAGTGCCTTTGCATGCGCAGCTCCAGGGTCTTTAGGCCACGGAGTATCAGGTAGGCTTCGATTGGAGCGAGAACTGCACCCGTTAAATCCTTAAGCCCCACCATCCGCAAATCCATAATAAAATCCTCAGTAGCGCAGGCAAAACCTGCAATCACATCCCCGTGACCATTTAAGTACTTGGTAGCAGAGTGGACAACCACATCGCAGCCAAGGGCAAGCGGCTGCTGAAGCAATGGGGTAGCGAAGGTATTATCACAAATAACCTTAATTTTTGGATTATGTGAATGAGCAATATCTGCAAGAGCCTTGATATCTAAAATCTTTAAGTTCGGATTTGCAGGACTCTCAAAATAAACTACATCGGTCTCGGGGCGCAGTGCCTTTTTAAAGGCTTCAATATCACTTAAATCGACAAAACTCGTATTTACCCCGTATTTTGTCATCCCGTGAGACAGTAGGACATGGGTGCAGCCGTAGAGGGTCTTATCTGCAACTATATGCGAGCCCTGCTTGCATAAGGTCCAGAGGACAGAACTGATTGCACCCATGCCTGAACTGAAGGCCAGGCTTGCGCCCGAGCCCTCAAGGCAGGAGAGCTTGGATTCCAGCACCGAAGTGGTCGGGTTACCAAGGCGGGAATAAATAAAACCTTCTTCCTTGCCTGCAAAGCGGTCGCCGCCCTGCCTGCAATGATCAAAAACAAAGGTGGAACTCTGGTAAATGGGCATTGCAAGCGAACCGTACTGCTTGTCCCGCACATTGCCGGCGTGAATGGCCTTAGTGCCAAAACCTGCGTTTTTACAGTTTTTCATTCAAAAATAATAGCCTATTTACACCTGCTTAGCAACTTCTCCCATGTATTATCCACGGTTTTCTGGAGCTTCTGTATGGTACCCTCATTCCCCGGATTGAACATGTGAGCAAAGCGGCCCTGTAAACGCAGATAATCCTCAATCGGGAGCTTTTGCTTTGGCTCATAGCTCAAAACCCACTTGCCGTCTATTACCTCGTAAAGGGGCCAAACACAGGTTTCCACTGCCATCTTAGTGATATTCATCATCTCCTCGGCAGGATAGCGCCATCCCCGTGGGCAAGGAGCAAGGATATTGAGAAAGGCAGGGCCCGGGGTATAAATCGATTTATGGGCCTTTTCGTGGAGATCCTTAAAATTGCCGATAAAGGTGGTCTGCGCAACATAAGGGATATTATGTGCAACAATTACATCGGTAAGGTCCTTCTTGCTGTGCTGCTTGCCGGGGATCACCTGCCCCGCAGGAGCGGTGCTTGTGTCTGCAAATTCGGGCGTTGAAGAAGAGCGCTGAATGCCTGTGTTCATGTAAGCTTCGTTATCGTAGCAAACATAGACCATGTCGTGGCCCCTTTCCATTGCCCCGGATAAACTCTGGAAACCGATATCGTAGGTTCCGCCATCACCCCCAAATGCAATAAACTTGTAATTGTCCTTTATTTGACCCCTCTTCTTCCTGGCCTTATAACAGGCCTCCACTCCGCTGATGGTTGCTCCAACATTTTCGAACGCACAGTGAATAAAACTGTCATTCCAGGCAGTATAGGGAAAAAGGAAACTCGAAACTTCAAGACAGCCTGTGGCACAGCCAATAACTGCCCTGTCGCCCTCGTTAAGAGCGCGCATCACTCCGCGTACTGCAATGGAAGCACCGCAGCCTGCGCATAATCTATGTCCGCCGGAAAAGCGTTCCGGCTTACTAACCTCTTGCTTCAAATTATAAGCCATGTCTTTTCCTCCTATTCCCTTAAGGCAAGGTAGCGATAAGTATCGCCCGCATTACCTGTAGATACGATTTTCTTAAGCTCATCGTATACAAAAATAATATTTTCCATCTGCACGTCACGACCCCCGAGTCCGTAAACAAAGTTGATCATTTTCGGCTTATTTTCCAAATCGTAACAAGCGCTTCTAACCTCGGTAAACATCGGACCTCCGCAATCGGAAAAGCTATCAGCCTTATCCATTACGGCAACTGCCTTAACCTTCGAGAGAGCCTTCGCCAGCTCTGCAGAGGGGAAGGGACGAAAAACGCGAAGCTTTATTAAGCCAACCTTTTCACCCTTTTCACGCAGAGTATCAACAACAGCCTTTGCAGTCCCTGCAGTGGAGTTCAATACAACGACTGCCCTTTCGGCATCCTCCATGCGGTACTCCTCAAAGAAGCTGTAATTTCGGCCGGTTAGAGAGGCAAACTCCTTAAAGACATCAAGAATTACCTTTTTGGAATTTCTCATCGCCATAACCTGCTGATACTTATGTTCCATATAGTAGAAGGGCGTGTCATAGGGGCCCATGGAAACAGGGTGCTTTGGATTTAAAAGATCAATCTCGTTACTATAACTGCCGACAAACTTTTTTACCGCATCATCTTCAAGCAACTCAATATTTTCGATGGCATGGGAAGTGATAAAACCGTCCTGACAGCTCATAACGGGCAGCATTACATCGGGGTGCTCGGCAACGCGCATACCCATGAAGAAATTGTCGTAGGTCTCTTGGTTGTTTTCAGCATAGAGTTGAATCCAGCCCGAGTCCCTTGCGCCCATTGAATCGCTATGGTCATTATTTATATTGATGGGCCCTGAGAGCGCACGATTAATAACCGGCATCATGATGGGCAGACGCATTGAGGCTGCAACATAGAGCAGCTCCCACATTAAGGCAAGCCCGCAGGAGGATGTTGCCGTTACCGCACGGCCCCCTGCTGCTGCAGCGCCAATACAGGCGCTCATTGCGCTATGCTCGGATTCCACTGCAACAAATTCGGTGTCCACCTTTCCGTTTGCCACGAAGGTGGAGAAATATTGGGGAATCTCGGTGGAAGGCGTTATTGGAAAGGCTGCCATCACATCGGGGTTAACCTGTCTTAAGGCGATGGCCACCGCCTCGTTCCCTGAAACTCTTTCGCGGATTGCCATTACTTTTCCTCCTTTCCGATGGTTATTGCACCAAAGGGGCAGACTTTTACGCAAATGCCGCATCCCTTGCAGTGAACGAAGTCAAAGTCGAGCCTCTTGCCTTCTTTTATGGGGATGGAGCTGTCCGGGCATACCGGGATGCACAACATGCAGTGTTTGCATTTTTCCTCGATGAATGCCGGGATCATTGTCCGCCAGTCGCCGGTGTTTACAAGCATTGAAGTGCCGCCCTCGCAGACAGCCCCTGCCTTTGCAATATCCTTCCAGCTATTTTTTTCGTTGGCTGATCTTACATTAATGTTCAGCATATACCTTAACCTCCTGCATGGAGCGCTTAATCGCCGCCATATTTCCGTCAACCACCTGGAGCTTGTTTTTAAACTGATGCTTGAATGAGCTTTCCATATTTGCAATGAACTGGTCTTCGGGGATAATCCCGCTTACCTTGACCACTGCCCCAAGCATCGGGGTATTGGGAAAGTACCGCCCGAGGGTTTCCTCGGAGATTTTGCGTGCATCTATTACGCAGACCTTGCCCTTATAACCCTGAAGTTTTGGAAGGAGCTGTTCGGGGCTTTTTTCAGAGTTAATGATGATAGCCCCCTCTTCGCTCAAGCCTGAAGTAACATCAACAGCCGAAAGCAGGGTCTCGTCCACCACCACCACATAATCCGGGTTATAAATATTTGAGTGAATTGAGCAGCGCTCATCACTTATGCGATTATATGCAGTGATTGGCGCTCCCATCCGCTCAGGCCCGTATTCAGGGAAGCCCTGAACATACTTGCCCGTATTGAATGCCGCATCCGCAAGCAATAAGGAGGCTGTCTTTGCTCCCTGACCGCCTCTTCCATGCCAGCGAATCTCTATCATCTTTGACATTTTGACCACCTTTTTTAGGAGATTATATCGGATATACCGTTTGTAAGGGAATTTTAAGGGTTAGTTAAGAAAATTTCAACTGCTATTAATTCTGTGCGGGTGTCACCGTGGCGAGTTTTCGGCCCCGTTTTTGGACATAGGAAACAGTCCCGTCTTTAAGGGCGAAAAGGGTATAATCACCGCCGCAGCCCACATTTGGCCCCGGGTGTATGCTTGTTCCCCTCTGGCGCACCAGGATTGAGCCTGCTTTTACAACACCGCCGCCATATACTTTTACACCAAGATAACTCGGGTTTGAATCTCGTCCGTTTTTTGCGCCGCTTCCGCCGCGTTTGCGTGCCATATCACTTCCTCCGCTCTATATTCACCGTACAATTATCGGGATATTCCTCCGAAACCGACTTCAGACCCTCTATAAGGAAGGTTCCTGCTGCTCTAAGGTATTCCCCGGCCTCGACTTCATACTCCACTTCAAGGTTAAACTCGCCCCTGGAGGGAGCATTACCCCGTATTTTTATGTCTTTTCTTTCGGCAAGAACTCGAATTATGGTCCTTGTCAGAACCGAAACAGCAGCACAGACAATGTCACTGCCATGTAGACCTGCACCTGCATGTCCAAGAACCCTGCATGAACGAAGAACCCCCGATTCATCAAGAACCACATTTGCTTCAATCAACAGGGCAACCGTCCTATAGGTCTTAGACCCCGATTATGTCCTGAATCTTTATTACCGAATAGTGCTGCCTATGTCCCTTCTTTCGTCTATAGTCTTTCTTAGGTTTATGCTTAAAAACAATGACCTTTTTATCCCTTTTATGAGATTCTACCACTGCCGTAACCTTTACACCTTGGACATAAGGAGCCCCTACAGAGACTTTATCCCCTGAAACGAGCAATATTTGGTCAATATCCAGAGCCGAACCGGGCTCGGCATCAATCCTGTCGACCTGCAAAACAGAGCCCTTCTCGGCTTTATACTGTTTTCCTTTGAATTCCATTAACGCATACATAAAATAGTCCTTATTGCAAGCTATATATTAAAATAGCATGATTTCAAGTGATTTATACCAAATAATAGAGGTTTTGGCAAGTGCCCTAGAACAAATATGAGCCCAAAAAAGGCATTTTTCCCACCCTTTATTCGGTTGTCTTGCAATAATCAATTATTCCCTTTATATTCTTTTTATCCGTAAAATCCACAATTTTACCATAGGTTTCCAGAAATTCCTTATTTTCCTCATTCATTTTATCCATTCCCTTATTAATTATCATCTTTCTCCTTATCCCCATCATTATTTTGTGTTTAAAACTTAGCTTTTTATAGTTAATGTAACCTCTTAAATGGAATACTTTAATACTTTCAAATATGTTATCCGGTATAATTTTTTCGAGCCTGGATTTTATAGAATTTATGTTTTCTTCTTTTGTGTAATCAGCTAAACCGCAGGTGAAAATAATAAGTTTCTTATCTTTGATTTTTTCATAATTATCTATAAGCAAATTCAGCCCTTTTATGCTTCCGGCATATAATCCACCGCCTAATATTATAGTGTCATAATCGTGTAGTTGATTATGCCTTACATCATTTATGTTAAGAAGGTCCCCTTTTAGTTCTTCGGCAATCCATTCTGCATACTTTTTAGTTGAACCATATATCGTAAAATACAAAACTAATACTTTAGTCATTTTTTCCTTCATTTATGCTCCTCCAATATTAAGTTACCGAAAAATAAATGCAATTTATCAAATGTTTGCCTGGTAACGCTCATTTCTTCATCTGTTACTTCGGAAAACATTTGATTAGCAGCTTCTGTTCCTTTTCTTTCATTTTCTTTAAAATAGTCAAAAGTTTTCTTTAAAAGCGAGACATTCAAGGCTCTTGAGTCTGTCTTTGAACTCTGTATTTTGATGTATTTTTTATTATGTAGCTGCTCAAGCATTTTTTTGACATTTTGCCTTGTAGTTCCTGAAAATTCAGAAATTTCTTTGATTGTAGGATTTTTGTTTTCCATCTTTGAGATTAGCACCAGTAAAAACCACTGCTTTAAGGTTAAATCTGATAGTATTTTATCTCCCCAAATCT
>Ga0099364_10002068_pt1 | contig 32303 bp, 30 predicted proteins | sample TergutTh196P3_FD_73070 | JGI IMG/M metagenome (GOLD analysis project Ga0099364, IMG submission 73070) | Microcerotermes parvus P3 segment gut microbial communities from Pointe-Noire, Republic of the Congo - Th196 P3 | ecosystem: Host-associated > Arthropoda: Insects > Digestive system > Gut ... | reverse complement strand
CGGGGGTGCCGGGGTGGCCGGGGGAGGCGCCGGAGTATCTTCGGCGGGGGTAGTGTTGCATGCTGCCGCAAAAGCGAGTATCATGCAGAGCGCGATGATAAGTGCGATTCTCTTTTTCATTTTGTTACCTCTTTCATTGATTGACTAGATTAACTGCTGCTTCCTTTGTAACCACTCAGAACCGATGAGGAATCACCTGCCTTTTTCATTTATCGCTGTCTAATATGATTTCTCCGAGATATACGTCACGTGATGTTTTCGCGGATAGAGTTATTTCCTTGTACCCGGCCGCCTGTATCCGCACTGTAAATCCGGTGTTTTCGGGAAGGTCTTCAAACTCGAAGTCGCCAAAGCCGTTTGTGAGTGCGGTTTTGACATCTTCAGGGCCGGTGAGCTTCACTTCTATCCCTGCGGCTGTTTCCCTGAGGTCTCCGTATATGACGGTCCCGGCCACAAACTTCTTAGGCAGCTTACGGTACAGGACCTTTTCGCCCATGCGGTATTCCTCATTCAGGGGCTTAAACTCCCCGGAGGCATACAGTTTTGATACCGCGCTTTCCGGGTCGTTAAGGTCGCCGAAAACAAGCGCGCCGCCGGGGCAGGACTCAACGCAGCGCGGCTCTCTGTCGCCTGCGTCCAGAAGATGCGCACACATGGTGCATTTCTGAGGCGTCTCAAGTTCTTCGTTCCATTCGATCCGCCGGTATGGGCAGTAGTTGACTATGTCTTTATTCCCTTTAGCCGTGACCGGATCGATCAACACGATACCGTCCGGGCGGCGGTACACGGCCCCCGTCTGATCCAGCCTGACACATGCGGCATCATCGCAGTGGCAGCACATTGAGGTAACATGGGCCACCTTGACATAGGGGTATGTGCCGCGCTCGACCTCCCTGACCCTGACCCAGTTGCCGCCGCCAGACGGCTGTGGGGCGGAATAGCCCGGGTAATCGTTTCCGGCATGTTCGTCACGGCATGTCAGAAAGCAGTTATAGCAACCCACACATTTGTTGACGTCTATCGCTATCGCATATTCGGGCATCTTCTATCCACCCGCTTTCGTAAGAAATATCTCTCCCAGATTTACGTCCTTGAGGGTGCGGGCGGTGAGGTTTATCCTGTCGTACCCTTCCGCCGCGATCTCCAGCTCGTAATCCGTCTTGCTTTCCAGGCCTTCAAACCAGAAATCGCCAAAAATGTCCGTTTCGGCGTTCTGCTCGGCGCCGTCCCCTTTCAGCGTGACCTTCGCGCCGCCGGCGCACTGATCGGTGTCCTTGTAGACGACGGTACCCGTCACGAACTTCTTTGGGATATTCAGGTAAAGGACATTCTCCTTCAGGCCGAACTCCGGATTTGAGGAGCAGGGATCCTTGGCAGCGACCAGCCGTGAGACCTCGCTTTCGGGGTCGCCGAGGTCCCCGAAGATAAGCGCGCCCGTAGGGCACATCTCAACACAGCGCGGATTTTTGAAGCCCTGATCCAGAAAATGTGCGCACATATCGCACTTTTGGGGAAGCTGCTTTTCTTCGTTCCAGAAAATCATGCGGCGCGGGCAGGTGTTGACTATCTGCTTCTGGCCGACGGCCTTGTCCGGGTCGATTATCACGATCCCGTCATCACGCTTGTATACCGCGTCGTCAAACGCCATTTGCATACAGCCCGGCTCGCCGCAATGTCCGCATAGCTTGGGGACATGGTTTACCTTTACCTTGGGGAAGGTCCCCCGCTCCACTTCCGTGACATTTATCCAGAACTGCCCTGTCATTGGCTGCGCCGCCGTATAACCCGGAAAAGCCTCCCCGCAGTTTTCGTCCTTACATGCAAGAAAGCACGCGTAACAGCCGGTACATTTCGCTACATCAATAACAATGCCGTATTGCTTCTTCATCAGATCAGCCCTCCCATCTCTCTAATTCGACGTTGACCGAGTTGCTGACCATGCCCGGGGCGTTCTTTGATACCATACGGGAAGGTGTCAGCAAGTTCACGCATCCGCCCCGGTCGATGCTCCCGGGCTTCCCGGGTTCCAGCGGGTCGTATTTGGCGCCGGCCTGGTAGGACATAAGCACCCCCGGCTTCATTCTTTCGGTCAGATATGCCACGGCAAGGACTGCGCCGCGGTCGTTGTAAAGCTTTATCAGATCTCCGTGCCTGATCCCCCGCGCGCGGGCGTCCTCATGATGCATGCGGACGATCCAGTACGCATAGCCGTCTTTTATGGCGCGGTGGGCGGGGATCTCGTCCATCCACGGGGACTTGTTGTCGAATTGCGTATGGTATGAGAAGCGCATATGGGGCGTCATCAGCACCAGCGGATACTTTTCCTCAAGGGGCGAACCCTTGCCTTCCCACGGCGGCAGAAACTGGCCCATGACGGGGCGTTCTTTGTCGTCGGGGAAATGCTCCTGCAGGAAGGTGGAGACGAACTCGATCTTGCCGCTGGGGGTACCCATCATCTTTGCGCGGTCTGTGCCTTTGAGCGGGTTTTTATGGTCGGGCACGTCGCATTCGCGATCCTCGTAGTACCATTTATTTGAAACAGCCGCCTTATAGTCCGGCTTGGGCGGAGGGACAATGAAATAGCCCTTTTCCTTGAAATCTTCAAAAGTTATGTGATCCGGGAGCGACGACGCGTCAAATATCTTTCTTATCCAGTCCTGTATGGTGTTCCCCTCGGAGAACTTATCAAAGATGCCCAAACGCTTGGACAATTCCTCATAAATCTCGTAATCGCTCTTAGACTCCCAAAGGGGCTCGATGCATTTTTTCATGTAGATGCAGACGCGGTAGTTGGCGCCCATGTCGTTGGCGCCGTAGCCGCCCGGCGCGCCAAGCTCGCAAATATCCTCCCTCTCGAATCCGGAACAGGCGGGCAGGATGAGGTCGGCAAACTTTGTCTCGCTCTGCCAGTGGATATCCGACGTAACGAAGAATTCTAAATTCTCATGCTGGAACATCCTTGGCCAGCGGTTGGTGTCGGTCATGGTGGATATGAAGGAGCCGCCCTGACGGTAGATCATTTTTATCGGGGCGCCGCCCTCTTCTGCGGGCAGCGGGCAGACCTGCTTTGTCAGTTGCTGTTCAAGGGAGTTTCCGCAGAAGCCCTCGCCGATCCACTCGGTCTTTTCGTTCATGACGCACTCCGGCAAAAGCAGGCGGTATGTCCTCTGGTTGACCGAATTGCCGACCGGGAAGTATTTCTTGTCCGCAACTATGCCGAAAGCGTCCCAGCCGTTGTCGGAGTAGCCGAACATGCGGAAATCCATGTCCATTGGAGGCGCCATGGAAGCGCCGCCCCATGTGTTGCAGCCGTCCGAGCCGAGTCCCCTCATGGCGAGCAGGAAAACCATCAGGCGAGCCCATTCGGTACCGTAAGGCTGACGGCAGGCACCGGACACGCCGTAGATGGAACCCGTGCACAGCATGGTTTTTTTGACAGCCCACTCACGGGCAAGAGCGTATATATCCCTCGCGTTCACGCCGCAGACTTCGGCGGCCCACTCGGGAGTACGGGGGAACCCGCCTTCTTCATCGCCGAGGATGTGCTTTTTAAACTCTTCAAATCCTATAGTCTTGTTTTCAATGAACCAATGGTCGTATGTGTCCTCGGTTATCCAGACCCAGGCAATAGCCTCGGCCATGGCGCCGTCGGTCGCGGGATAGGGCGCTATCCATTTGTCGGCCCAGGGGCCGGCAGTGAAGTTACACCAGGGGTCGATAAAGACCATCTTCATGCCCAGTTCCTTGCACCACAGGCGCCAGCGGCATCCGTCCTGGCCGTTGTACCCGCCGGCTGAGGTATTCGGGTCCACACCCCACATCACCAGCAGTTCGGTGTGCTTCAGGGCTTCCTCCAGCATACCGAAGTTATCGCTGATCCCCAGTTTCCAGTAATATCCCCAGGCGTGGGTAGCACCCCAATGCCAGCCCTCCCAGGAGTCCGGGTTATCAAGGAGCGCCGTGTAGCCAAGTATGTTCCAGAACCGGCCGAAAGGAGCCGTCTTATACTGGAGCAGGCCAAAATCCGCGTGCGAGCTGGTGGAGGCGGTTATGGCCGCCTTGCCGTATGTGGAATGGATACGCTTGATCTCCGATTCCAGCATGTCAAAAGCCTCGTCCCATGTTATGCGGACATAACCGGATTTGCCCCGGTTTTGGGGGTTGCGTTCGCCGTTGGGGTCGAAGTCTACGCGTTTCATCGGATACTTGATCCGGTTTTCCGAATATATACGGGCCTTCTGTGTTACGACATAGGAACCGAGCGAGAACTGGCGCGGGGGCGTAAACTTTTTGCCCCTGGCCTCGATGGTCCACGGCTGCGGGTCGTTCTCGTCAAAGACGATGGGGCGGACCTTCGTGATCCTGCCGTCATTTACATGTACGAAAACAGGGCCGCCGATAGCGCAACTGGTTAAAATTTGTTCTGGCATAGTAACCTCCGTTTATATTTCATTCCACTTAGCGATCTCAACTAAACAGGAATTGTTGGCTTCTCCGGGCACGCGTTTGGAAAGCGTCCTGGAGGGGGCAAGGATGTTTATGCACCCGCCCCTGTCGGGGCTGCCGGCTTTGCCGGGTTCCAGCGGGTCGTACTTGGCGCCGGATTCGTATGAATGCACGGTTCCGGGGCGCATCCTTTCGGTAACAAGGGCTATGCAGATCACGGCCCCCCTGTCATTGTAAAGCTTTACCAGATCCCCTTCCTTGATGCCCCGCGCTTCCGCGTCGCCGGGGTTTATCCGTACCGGCCAGTAGGCGTAACCGCCCTTTTTGACCCTGTGCTGGGGGATGTCGTCCAGCCAATAGCTCTTATTGTCATTATGCGTATGGTATGAAAAGCGCGGATGCGGGCTTATCATCTGCAGGGGGTACTTGTCGGTCAGTTCCCCGGTGGTGTGGCCCTCCCAGCTTGGGATATAGCGCGCGGTCGGCTTTCTTTCGTCGTCTTCGGGAGCGTACTTCTGCAGGGTCTGAGAGACGAATTCCACTTTGCCGCTGGGCGTACCCAGCAGATGCGCCTTGTCCGTGCCCAAATTCGGGTTTAATACTTCTGAATACAGGTCGTTGGGCCGGCCTTCATAGAACCAGCGCAAAGAGACCCTCGGCTCTTCGTCGTCGGGCATTGCCGGCAGTACATAGTAGCCCTTTTTCCGGAACTCTTCAAAGGTGGTTACTTTCGGCAGGTCGGAATACTCGAAGATCTTGCGCTCCCAATCCTCCATGCTGTTGCCTTCGGTGTACCTGTCCTCGAAGCCGAGACGGGCTGCGAGAAGCCTGTAAATCTCATAGTCCGGCTTTGATTCCCAAAGCGGCTCAATGCATTTCTGCTGATACAGTATGATACGGTGGTTGCCGTTCATGTCGTTCTTGCCGTAGCCACCCGCCGAGCCCCACTCGGAAATATCGCTGTGCTCAAAGCAGGTCGTGGCCGGGAGTATAATGTCGCCGAACCTGGTCTCGCTCTGCCAGTGGCAGTCCTGCATGACTACGAACTCAAGGTTTTCGTGCTGGTACATCTGCACCCAGCGGTTGGTCTCCGTCATTGTGCTTATAAACGACCCTCCGTGCCTGTGGATCATTTTTATGGGTGCGCCGTTAGGCCCTTCCTCAGGGCAGGTCAGCCTTGTGAACTGCTGCTCTATGGAGTTGCCGCAAAAACCTTCCCCCATCCAACTGACGGGCGGGTTCATAACGATATCCGGCAGGAGTATGCGGTATGTCTTTTGTGTGACCGGATTGCCGTCAGGGTTGGCGGATACATCCGGGAAGTAGCATTTCTCCGCAACGAGGCCCATGGCGTCCCATCCGTTATCGGAGTAACCCGGGAAGTTGAACCGGTAATCTATCGGCGCCGCTCCGCCGGTCCCGCCCCAGAAGTTGACTCCGGGCTTGCCGAAGCCCTGCATGGACATGAGATAAACGCACAGACGCGGCCATTCCGTGCCGTACGCCGTTCTGCAGGCGCCGGTAGCGCCAAAGATGCTCCCCGCGGCGAGCATCGTCTTTTTAGAAGCCCATTCTCTTGCCAGCGCGATAATGGTATGAGCCGGGACATCACAGATATCCTCGGCCCATTGTGGTGTTTTGGATGTACCGTCTTCGCCCTGCCCCAGGATGTGTTCTTTCCATACGTCAAACCCGTAGGTGCGGTTTTCGACAAAGAAATGGTCATAGGTGTCTTCGGTGAGCCATACATAAGCTATGGCCTCAGCCAAAGCCGCGTCGGTGCCGGGGCGCGGGGATATCCATTTGTCGCCCATAGCGGACGCCGTACAATTGCAGTACGGGTCGATGACGACAAACTTGATGCCAAGCTCCTTCATCCATATGCGCCAGATGAGGTTTTCCTGGCCGCTGTACATATAAGAGGTGCTGTTCGGGTCAACAGACCAGTATATGATCTGTTCTGTGTTCTTCAGTGCGTCCTGCAATAGCTCCGACTGCTCACAAAAACCGAGACGCCACCAATGGCCCCAGACATGGGGCGTACCCCAGTGCCAGCCTTCCCAACTGTCAGGATTGTCCGCGCACTGGCTATACCCGAGAATATTAAAGAAACGGGGCATAGGTCCCATCTTGTAATGGAGAAGCCCCCAGTTGTGGTGCGATGAGGTCATGGCGGTAACGGCCGCTTTGCCATACTTCCCCTGAATACGGGTGATCTCCGACGCTACGATGTCCAGAGCCTCGTCCCATGATATGCGCACATATTCATCTTTTCCGCGAAGCTCCGGGTGACGCTCCCCGTTCGGGTCGAAGTGTTTGCGCCGCATCGGGTAGTGTATGCGGTTTTCGTAAACACGCTGCCGCTCCGGCACGGTGTAGGTCTGTAAAGTGGTCTTACGGGGCGGCGAAAACTTTCTTCCCCGCGCGTCAATAGACCACGAAGGGGCGTCCGCTTTATCGTCAAAAACCAACGGCCGCACCCGCGTGATCACGCCATCTTCGACATAAACGCGGACCGGCCCTCCAACTGTACATTGAATAAAAACCTGCTGCGACATTCCGCTCCCCCTTTATTTGTTTTGGTGATGGGCACCGGTTCTTATCTTTGCCAACCTGTTTTATTACACGGGAATCAAACAAACGACACACTAAAAATAGCATTTATGGCATATCTTATACAATATGACAATTTTTGGAACATGGGGGGATATTTTCAGAATGCGGAACTTGAGTTCTGAGCTACCCGTGAAGGGTCCTGTATGCAGAAGGTTTGAGTCCTACTGTCTTTGTAAATGTCTGGCTGAAGTGCTTATTATCGGTGTACCCCACTGCGGAGCATATCTGCGCAATGCTCAAGCTGCTCTCCCTGAGCAGACGTTTTGCCTCTCTTATCCTGCAGTCGGTCAGGTAGTCCGTATAGTTCCGCCCCGTTTCTTTCTTGAATATCGTACAGAAATATGACGCGTTGAAATGCACCTGCTTTGCGACCCGCTCAAGCGTCAGGGGCTTTGTGCAATTAGCTTCGATATAGCGCATGGCTTCCCGTACCGGATGTGCGTATTCACGCTCTTTCAGCCGGCGCGCAAACAAAACCTGCGCCCATGAGACAAGGGCGGTTATGGTTTCGGGTATGGTTGTTTCGCTTCCCAGACGGTCAAGTATCTCCTTGCGTTCATGAGCGCCGCCTGAATCGTTTTCGGTTTTGAAAACCCCTACGACCGCTTCAACCGCCGCCCAGCATATATCGATCAGGACCGCCGGGTCGGTCCTGAATGATACGGGGCGAAAAGCGGTCTGGACCGTGCGCTCAAATCCCTCGATGTTCAGCGCTTCCGCGCTGCTGCTTAGATCGCTCAGTAATGTGGGAGTCAGGATATCAAAGCTCGTAAGCTTGTCAAACTCCAGTTCCCCGTAAGAATAAAGTTTGTTTTGACCTCTGAGGATACCGCAGCGAACGGCGCGCTCGGCGGTTTCCAGCGTACGTCTTAATTTTGTTGAATCATGTTCCGGGAGCCCGATCCCCACGCAAAATACGGCGTTATAATAGCCGCATTTTTGAAGATGCTCCCGCACAATGCCATAAAGGTCGGGCAGCGCTGCTCCGACATGGCTTCCCTCTTCATAGTTGAAGGAAAAAGACACCCTGTAGTGCCCCTGTATGTACGGGACCATTTCGTAACAAACGGGGTCAAATCCGGCGCGCACGTTCTCGATCAAGGAACCGAGGAACTCTTCGCTTTCCTCGTCCGCTATGTTTTTGACCATGATGATCGCGGACTGAAACACCCCTTCGCGGAAACTGAAGTGATACCTCTGGTTCATGTGTTCTATGGTATAGTATTCAGGCGCGTTAGGTTCGGTAAAGCTGTTCATGAATGAGTTGCGCAGCAGCCGCCTTGTTCTCAAAAAGCGTTCATTGATGTCCTGCCTGTTTGCGCTCCTGCGCCGGTCGGCGTATTTTTTCAAAACACGTATAAGTTCATCCTTTTCCACGGGCTTCAGTAAATACTCCTCGACGCCCAGGCGCATGGCCTTACGCGCTATCTCAAAACTCTCCGTCTCACTGATGATCGCGAAGTCGCATGATATGCCATGTTGCTGTATATGGCCGATGAGCTCCAATCCGCTGAGCCTCGGCAAATCATCGTTAGCAAACACCAGGTCGGGAGGCATCCTAAAAATAGCCTCCATTGCTGTGATGCCGTCGCGGTATTGCCCGGTCAGCTCAAAACCGTATGCGCCCCAGTTGACCAGCTCTAAAAATCTCTCAAGCTGATCTTTGTCTTTTTCCGCAATGAGTACTGTCAGCATATCCTTACCTCCCCGTTATACTAACTGACATCGTTGGCTCATTTAACATACTCAAAGTTCAAGAACCCATATATTATTAATAATATAATTTTCCGCCGTATACTAAAGCAGTCCACTCAACACCTGTTGCATTTGCTACACCCCAAATCCAAAAAAAACCGCCCCTCGTTACGGGCGGTTCTAAACTATTATTCAGCTTTTTTATCTGTCGGCGTACATATCGATATCATCCATATAGGTTTTTATCCTGTCCATGCTACGTATGCAGTAATAGTCATTTACGCGTTCGATTAGGCCTGAAGACGTTAGCTCTTTTACAGTCCGCGCAATGGTGGTGCGGTTGACATGCAGATAATCGGCCATCATTTGCTGGCTGTACTTTAGCTTGATCAAGGTCTTTCCGTCATAATCCTCACCATGCTTATCAGCCAGGAACAACAGGAGATTGCAGAGTTTCCACGAAACGGCCCTGCCACCGCTGCCTGCGCGGAACCGCTCGTTTACCTCGACAAACTTCGCGGCAAGTATATATGCTATGCAAGACGCAAACTCTAAATCAGAAGACAGCGCGTTTAATAAGCTGTTGCGTTGGATGCGGATCAGCTTTGAAGGCAAGGCGGTGACAAAGCTGAGCGTTACCCTGTGTCCGAGTATTATGCTCGGCAGCAGTATCAGGGAACCCGGTTCATTGTTGCTGAAAACATGCTGTCTCCCCGTGTAGGTGTACTCATATGAGATGACGCGGCCCTCTTTGATGAGATAACAACTGTCGGGCAGGTCTCCGGCAGTATATAATGTGTGATTATTCGGCGTCTCAATAGTGGCACCTATCGCTTCAAGACGCTTGTAATGCTTGTCCATATCCGGCATCCACGAAGAAGCACGGTCAAAATAATCATGATGCAGGTTGTGATCTGTCGTTGCCATCTGTTCACCTCCGTGATTGGAAGGCTTAGCCATACGCAATACTGAAAGAGTTCAGCAATCATGGAGTTTCATGCCGAAACTAAAACCCTAATTTCTGACCTCATTTCAACACATTATAAACATGTAAAAAGCAAAAAAGCAACAAAAAGCTGCTACATAGCAGGGCAATCGCATTTGCTTGTTCATGTTCTGAAGATAAGAGCGGTAGTCAAGAACATTTCCGTGAAGCAGATTTGTCATCTCGACACCAAATGTCTCCTGATGCCATTTCATGTACTGCCCTATATTAAACATATAGGACTGGATCGTGTTTTCCGATTTTCCATACTCTGTGAGCCATGCCCTGAATTCTTCAAACATGCCAATCCCCTCCATAAATTATGTTGCATCGTGTTTCCGTACTTTAGCGGTTAGTTGTGTTGCCCCAGACATGGATATTACACGGTTAGGCGCGCAGTTTTGCAACATAAGTTACCTTATGCGGTAAGAGGATTTACCTGTTTCTGTATGATAGCTCCGCCCATTTCACGTTGGTTATTTTGGAAAGGGGCTTTTTTTCTATCCCGGTATGGTGGCGGGCGTATAATAACCCATAATTTTCCCCACACTCAGGCTAAGTGTCACATAGGCAACTTATATCACCAGTATGCCCTCGAATGCTAATCCAGTATGGTATACAATGTTGCCAAGGAGGTGAGCCGCGTGAAAGACGACTTTCTGACCGAGATGGGCCGGCGTATCCACGAGAAGCGGAAGAATCTGCGGTTGTCGCAGGAAGAACTCGCAGAGAGGGCCGAACTCTCCAAACAAACAGTTTCCAGGGCGGAGAACGGCCAACGTGAACTGGGTGCGCAGAATGTGGCTCGGCTTGCGAAGGCACTGGAGATGAGCGCGGATTACCTGCTTAACGGTGAGCGCATCGATGCCGATGCGACGATGCTGGACAAGAAACTGGCGAACCTCACAGAGCGCCAATACAAGTTTCTTGAGGAGCTTATCAGGATTTTTGTCGAGATGTGCGAGGACAGCTCAGTATAGGTCACGCATTAATAGGACGTCAAGCTGCAAACCCGGCTTGGCGTTTTTTATTGCGTTTTTGTCGAAAAATGCTTAGCTGTCGAAAAATGCTTAGCTTGCAAAATAGTCCGCAAATGGGTATAATAACGATCAGGAAGCGAGGTATTCTCATGTGCAGTGAAACTGTGTTAAATATTATAACGAGCGAAGTCGTTAAGGCGGCAAAGGAAAGCCTTGGCGATAAGCTGGACAAGGTGATCCTGTACGGCTCCTATGCCCGAGGGGATTACGACGACGAATCCGACATCGACATCATGGTGCTGGCTAATATTAGTATGGAAGAAGGACAGAATATTGAAAACGATCTGTGGCATATTGGATGGGATTTAGGGTATGAACACGACATCATGGTTACGGTTTTTTTCAAAGACTGCGAAACATTTTACAGGTTTCTGCCGGCCGAACCCTTTTATCAAAACGTAATGCGGGATGGGGTGTTGCTGAGTGCTTGATGAGATTGTTAGTATATCTGTCAAACTCCGTCTTGATAAGGCGCGTGAATGCCTGAGTGATGCTGAACAGCAAATCGCGTTGGGTTCATTCGCGTCTTCAGCAAACAGATCATACTATTGTATATTTCATTCACTGAATGCCGTGCTCACGACCGTGGGCTTTTCATCGCAAAAGCATATAGGCTGTATATCTGAGTTTCGGAGACGCTTTGTAAAAAACGGAATATTCTCTAATCAGCATTCCGATATCATTGGGGAGGCGTTCAAAGTGCGGACGAAAAGCGATTATGACATCCATTATGTCATTGCCAAAGCTGATGTTATTAAGCAAGTTGACTACGCCAAAATCTTTCTCGCAGCTGTGGAGGACTACATCAAGACTCTGTAACATACAATTGCCATTTTTCTCTTGAAATCCGCTGAAGAAAGGAGTATACTCCAAGCATAAGTATCGAGTTTCACCATAGTGAAACACAGTTTTCCGAGTTGCACAGCGCCCAGAGGTATTTTTTGCCTTTGGGCGCTTTTTTCATTTTCGGCTTCCTTTGGAAGCCCAGAACCGGCACGGCTGGGCCAGATAAGCCTAAGCTGAATCTGTATATACAAAGCGTGCGGCCACAATGGATTCCGCGTGTTTTTTTTATATAAATCCTCTGTTTCAGAGGCCCTACCCTATGTTCCGGGCCTCTGCGGCCCGTTCATATAAAAAAACAACCTGATGAGAGGAGATTTCCGGAGACATTATACGGACCATTCATCTGCACACGATGCGGCGCAGAATATAACGAATTGAAAGAAAGGGAATATAATGATAAGCAAAAACGAGACACCCCATGAGAAGCTTGCCCGTTTGGGCGTATCCGCGCTCTCGGATATAGAGCTTCTGCAGACGATGATATGTTATGGTTCCGATAACAGCGAATCAAGGAAAATCGCAAGGGATGTAAACGCTGCCATGCACAAGTTCGGCGTTTCAGAAGTGACCTTGGGATACATCAAGGAAGTAAAAGGGGTCGGAGATTCCAAAGCGGCGGCGGTCATCGCCGCTTTGGAGTTCGGGCGCCGGAAGCACATGAGGCAGGACAAGCCGCTGATCGATTCTCCGGAAGCAGCCGCGCAGCAGGTGGGCTTTATCAGGGATAAGAAGCAGGAACACTTCGTCATGCTGACGCTTGACGGGGCGAGAAGGCTGATCAAGACACGGACGATTACGATAGGCACGCTGATGTCATCTCTTGTCCATCCTCGGGAAGTCTTTTCCCCGGCAATAGAAGATCGTGCGGCTTCAATAATAGTCGCGCACAACCATCCTAGCGGTATGCTTAGCATAAGCAAAGAGGACCGCGAAGTTAGCAGACTCATCAGGCAAGCCGGTGAACTACTGGGGATGCGGGCGGACGGTTATTCCGTGCGGGAGATCGCGTCTGCACGGCGCAACCCGCTCAGGGAAATTGAGGATATGCTGGACTCCGCTCTGGCGACCGCCCGTGCGCTATGTCTAATTTGAGAGGGATGCGCCATGGAGCATAGCACTGAGAACCTGAACCGTTTCCAGATCATCCGCAAGGATGCCCGCGGCTGTTTTGTCGAGGCTAAATCCGACAGCTTTGGGATAGGCAAGGTGCATCTGGAGTTTGCGACTTATGATGCCAGCAAGCCCGAAGGGCAGCGACAGACTAATCACGTCCACATCTACATCGACGTGCCGGAGTTTCTCCAGTTAACCCATGAGGCGCTCACCGGTGCGCTGCATATGAAAGCCAGACAGCAGAAAGAAAAGAACGACACAAACCCGCTGTTCGAGCATTTGGGCGGTACGTCGGCTAAGCGCTTGTCTGAATACGGGCGCGCTCGGCCGGACGGGAAAAGCCTGTCCCGTATCGTAAAGCTCATATGGGGGCAGAAGGTCGATTACCTTTTCGTAGCCGACAACGGCCCAGGAGAAACCGACGCAAAGGGCCTGATCGTTCCGCGTTTCGGAAAATCCCCGGAAAACCATGTGTCGGTGGGTTTGAACTGGCGTAATCTGAACGAACTCTTGCTGATCACCAAGACACACTATGAGGCTTGGCTTGCGGCTCAATATGTGAAAGATCCGGAGCCGAGGCAAACAAACGGGGGCAGGTCATAAGCCGGATGGCATAAACTTGGCAGGAAAATGGCAGGGTCTATATCATGGACGCGCAAACGATAACCTGCTATACTCTGTAACGTCCACACTTGCGTCTGATGATAAATGGTTTTAAGCCCGAATACTATCAAGCGAGGAGTGTGTGAATATGAAATTCTGTCCCTATTGCGGCGCTTCCCTTATGGGCGGCGCCGTATCCTTTTGCACGGAGTGCGGCAAGGCACTGCCATCCGCCGCAAAGCCGCCGGTGCCGTTACGCAAACCGCCACCGCGACCGGCGTCCAAACGAAAGCCGCATAAAAAAACCATAAATGGCAACCGCAAGATGACGCGGCTTTCACAAGCACCGGGAAAACAGGCTCCGAAAGGGCGACCTCGCTCACTAGACAATACATTGGCGAAACATCATGAATTAAGCAGCGGTTCAAGGCGCGATCCGCGCGACGACGGGTATGACGGCTATTATGACGACATCAAGCCTTTAGACGACGGGCGCATACGCGACCGGTCGGATCCGGAACTTATCAAGCGCGTTATACTGGTAGCCTCCGGCGCGTTCGTAATCGTTATCCTATCCGTTATTTTGATGTATCTGTTGTAAAACCGGCTGCCTGGCGGTTTAATATGAGCAAAGGATTCGAGGTGTTGCTAAATGATATATCTCTCCAAGGGTATCCTTCCATGGAAACCGGCTGTTGATTCCGTGTCCGTCTCACATTGCGGCGCGCTGCATAAGCTGACCGGCATCCAAGCCGACCTGTGGCTGGCCGGACAGTATCGGCCGGGTCTTACCAAAAACGACGAACAGGATGCCGCAGTGAAGGCTTTGGCAAATATCGGCATCGTGGAACGCGGCGATGAATCGGACGTGGCGGCTCTTTTTCGTCTGCTGATCAACTGCGTTATCTGCCCGACCCGGGTAAAACCGGGTGCCGCTTTCTTGAATAGCCATGAACATAGGTTGTGGCGATGGATCAGATTTGCCGGATTGCGCCTGACGATAGCGGAACTGACATTACTGGCCGAACGCAGCGCAAAGCCTGTCTCGGAACTGTTAGGCACGGAAAACCGACAGGAGCTGACCGAACTTATTTACACCGGTGAGATCATCGGCGATGGCATACTTGAGACGCTGATGGAACACTCTCCTGCACGGGATGCGACTGTGCAAGCCGTCTTAGGCCTGCTGCGGAAAAAGAAAATCTACCTGATTTGAGGTGACGCGCTATGCTCAAGGTGTTAAGGCGGCTTCCGGGGCCGCTGCAAAAACAGATAATGATTAGACTGGGGCTCGGCATGGGGTTTCTCATCCTTTTAGTAGCGCTTATGATCACAGTCAGGGAGAGACGGGACACTCGCAGGCAAAAATGGTCACTGACACGTACGCGCACATCCTTGATCAAAACCGCCGCACAATGGCAAAGAAATTTGAAAAGTCGTTTTACGGTAGCGGTAGCGAAGATCGCCCGTCCGAGAATTCGCCGGAATATTTGATAGCACAGTGCTTGAAAAATCCGCAGGCGCTGGAAATCCTAAGAAACTTGATCGGAGGAAACTCGACTTAACGGGTCGGCGAAAAGTAATTAGCAGTTTTTCGCCATCATCGGCAAAAAGTCGTTAGCAGTTTCGCCCAATAAAAGCCTTGCTGATTGCTAACGCAGACTCATTAGCAATTTCACAAAATCCGTTAGCAAAATAGCGTGACCTTACGGTAGACCTTATAGTACCGCGCCCGTTCGGTTTAAGTGAAAAAATGCAATTTGCTAACGGAAAAAGCGAACTGCTAACTGGTAAAAATCATACCCGCTAACGGCTAAAGAGAACGGTAAAAAGAAAGAAAACGCCGAAAACCATTGGTATTACAGCGTTTTCTGTTGTTCTCATGGTGGGCCCTCAGGGACTTGAACCCGGGACCGTCCGGTTATGAGCCGGATGCTCTAACCAACTGAGCTAAGGGCCCATGAGATTTTGCTAATGACTTTTCAGGGATATTCAGTTTTCGGACCCCTCGGTTATGAGCCGGATGCTCTAACCAACTGAGCTAAGGTCCCGTTAGAGGATGCCGACACTCATAGTATTATACACAGTCTAAAGAAAAATGCAAGTGGAATTTTCACTAAAACCGGATCAGTGTGGATAACGGAAAAGCCTGAAATGACAGGGGATTGCGGAAGTTTAAAAAATATTAAAAAAAATATAAAAAAACTGTTGACAAGCGAGTAGAACAGTGCTATACTTCAGTTAGTAAGTAATCTTTACTAACCAACAGAAAGAGGTAGGCGACCATCATGAACGATAATCAGTTTCCAATCTTAAAAGATCATTTTCTTGGTGCAGGACGTTCTACCAGCCGCGCTATAAACCAACGCGCCATAGTAGACAGCATATACCAGGGGAGTGGTGTATCGAAGGCTCAATTGGCGAAAGATCTCGGTATCAGCAAGCCCGCTGTTTCCAGCAACGTGGAGGATTTGATCTCCATAGGGCTGGTACTGGAAAGAGGTGAAGGAGAGTCAACCGCAAGCGGCGGCCGTAAGCCTGTGATGCTCTACTTCAACCAGGCCCATAGCTATATAGGAGCTCTGGATCTGTCTTTTCAGGCGCCCGTATGTACCATCTGCGACTTGAAATTCAATATAATCGGTTTGGAAAAAATACCGTTAAACGACGACGATTCTTTGGATAAACAGAAGCAAAGCGTCAAACAGGCGTTTTTAAAGATACTTCAAGATGCCGGAGTTCCGCTTGAACAACTGGGTATCGTGATAATATCACAGCCCGGAGTCAGTACAGACGGTACTACCACGGACTTTATCGGAAGCCGGCACCGCGTATGGGCGGAGATGAGTCTCAGGTCGTATTTGGAGCGGGAGCTTTCTGCTCCGGTGGTCATCAAAAACGATGTTAATCTGGCTGCTGTGGGAGAGGTTCATTTTGGAACAGACAAACGTTTGCGTGATCTGATCTATGTAAGCTGCGGCGTTGGTTTGGGAGCGGGGCTTATCATTCAAGGTGAGCTGTATGAAGGTAACAAACATGCAGCCGGGGAGATAGGGTATATGCTGGGGAACGACGGCAACTATGTTGAAAACGGCGTCACAAAAGACATTTTGATACAACGTGTTGAAAGGCTCTACGCCGAAAACGGAAAGAATGAATCAATAACCTTTCCTTTCATAGTGCAGCAGTTGAATACCGGCGATGCCCTGGTCGAACAGGTGGTTTGTGAAATCGGAAAAGAGTTGGGCAGGATCATTCAAAACTGCTGTATCCTGCTGGACATCCCTACGGTAATTTTCGGAGGCGAATATCTGGAACTGGGCCCGACATTGTTCAATAGTATTCGTGACTTCATGAAAGAAACAACAATTTTCAGGCATGAGTTCATCCCCAGCTCACTGAAAGATGCGGCAAGCCTTTATGGAGGTTTTGTGGTCGGGAAAGAGACATTATTATCTGTCCTGGTGGACAACAAGAAATAAGGAGATAAAAATTATGTTAAAGGTAATGTTTGTATGCTCTGCGGGTATGTCAACAAGTTTGCTCGTAGAAAGGGTTAAGAAAGCCGCTATAGAAAGATCAGTGGATCTCGATGTCTATGCGGTGGGCGAGACCGAGGCAAAAAAAGACTTGTCCCAAGCTAATATTCTGTTGCTGGGTCCTCAAGTCAGATATCTGGAAAACAGTTTCAAGAAAGCTTTGGGAAACTCCGAAACCAAGCTCGGTGTGGTGGATATGATCGCCTATGGCCGGATGGACGGAGAGAAGGTTCTCGATCAAATAATGTCCCTATCGAGCTAATGCAGCGGTAGTGCAATAGTTAATTATTAAAAAAGGAGTAAAGTACAATGAACATCAGGAAAAAAATCTCCGGCCTTATCAGCAAATCCGCTGTAGTAGCAAGTGCGATTCGCAGACAATTCTCAGGCCTGGTCGACAAGTTCTCAATAGTGGCGGGAGCCATTGGCAGACAGCGCCATTTAGGCGCGATACGCGATGGGTTTGTAACCATCATGCCGCTTATGATAGCGGGTTCATTATTCACATTAATCAACAGATTCCCGATCGGATCCGGTCAGGACGGCGGAAAAGCATATCTGGTGGATTTGCTTGGCGAGATCGCTCCTCTAAGATGGCTTGCTGAGATGAATGGTAATATATGGTGGGGAACGTTTGGGTTGATATCCATTTTCGCTATCGTATCCATAGCCTATCACCTTGCGAAGTCTTACGAGAGTGATAATCCGATCGCAGCCGGTATAGTAGCCCTGTCGGCATACCTCAGCATCGTTCCCCAGGTTGCCAACGACGGTTGGGGCGCTTTAGGATGGGGTTACTTAAATGCGACCTCACTGTTTACCGCCGCGATCATCGCGCTGATAAGCGCAGAAATCTTCTCACGCCTTTCAAAGTCTAAGAAACTTATAATCAAGATGCCGGAAGGTGTTCCGCCCGCAGTCGGTAAATCATTCGCAGCGCTGATCCCTTCAATGCTGACACTCGTCATCGTAGTAGGCGTCGCATCTGTCGTAAACGCATACGTTAGCAAAAACCTGCTTGACATCGTAAAAGACATCATAGTTTCTCCTCTTAAAGACGCCTCCGGCTCGTTCGGATTTGGTCTTGTGGTAATCCTCCTGACACATGTGTTCTGGCTGTTTGGTATCCACGGAGCCAACATGTTTGAAGGGATACTACAGACGTTCAACGCAGACGCCGTTGCGACAAACCTGGCAGTGGTAGGCGGATCAGGCGGCTCAATACTGATCTTCAACAAATCCTTCGCCGACGCGTTCATATACATGGGCGGAGCGGGCGTCTGTCTGGGCCTGGTGCTGGCGTTGGTCCTTGCGGGCAAATCCAAGCAAAACCGCATGACGGGACGTCTCGGAATCGCCCCCGCGCTGTTTAATATCAATGAGCCGATACTGTTTGGCCTTCCCATAGTTCTCAACCCTGTGTTTGCAATACCGTTTGTTTTAGGCCCGGTCGTCAACCTGTCGATTGCCTATGCAGCCACTGCAGTTGGGTTTTTGCCGGCGGTTCAATACGTGATTCCCTGGACGATGCCGCCGATCCTATCCGGACTGATGGCGACAGGCTGGTCATGGCAGGCCCCGGTGATCCAGATAATCAATCTGACCCTTTCGGTGCTGATCTACATTCCCTTTGTAAAAGTAGCAGACAAAATCGAAAAAAAGAGAGAGTTGATCCAACTACCCGTAACAAATGTTCCGGAAATAACAGAGGACCTAAGAGAATCAGCATAAGCGCTGTGTAGTGGGTAGTGGGTAGTGAGTAGTCTTTCAACAACGTAATTCCGCATTCTGCATTCACTACCCCCCTCCTCCCAAAAAAACGGCGGGTGCGACCCGCAAATGAAAGGAAGTACTAAAATGTTAAACGCAGATATGGAAACTATTATTATGAATCTTATCGTCGATGCCGGCAGCGCCAAAAGCTTCGCAATGGACGCTATCAGATTAGCTAAGGAAGGCAGCTTCGATGATGCGGATATATCTCTCGAAAACGCAAGCTCTGATCTGGCAAATGCGCATCACGCGCAAACAGACCTGATCCAAAGAGCGGCCAGGGGAGAAACGATAGAAATCAGCCTCTTCATGGTTCATGCCCAGGATCACATAATGACGGCAATGCTCGCAAAAGATCTGGCAGCGGAAATCGTGGAGCTTCATAAGACAATAAGGACAAGGTGAGACTAATGAAAGTTATATTCAACGCTGACGATTTCGGATACTCCAAAGGTGTTAACCTGGGGATACTGGAAGCGTATAAAAACGGGGCGGTACGCTCGACAACCATGATGGCGGGAATGCCTGGCTTTGAGCATGCCGTTGGGCTTGCCTCAGAAAACCCGGGATTGAAGCTGGGTGTCCACCTGACGCTCACCACCGGGAAAAGCGTAGGCGGCGTGTATAAAACCATAACGGACGAAAACGGATGGTTTCTACGGCTTCCCGAAATTGAGCGGCGGGCAAATCAGGGCGAGATCGATCTTACGGAAGTGGAGGCCGAATATGAAGCCCAGATACAAAAAGTGTTAGCGGCAGGGATAAAACCAACACATTTTGACAGCCACCACCATACGCATAATCTGCCCGGAATTGTTAATGTATTTTTGAAACTCGCTAAAAAGTACGGCGTAAAAGTACGGATATACGACAAAGGGCTGCTTTCCGGAGCGTTCTCGGATGTCAGGACCACCGGCGTTTTTTCCGACACATTCTTCGGTGAGAACGTTACGGCCGACGAGCTTCGCCGCATTCTCTCAACCTGTGATGCGGACTCAATAGAGGTCATGTGCCACCCGGCGTACGTAGACGGTTTTCTGCAAAGCTCAAGCTCCTACAGCACTCAAAGGACACGCGAGCTTGACTTGCTGACAAGTCACGAGGTAATGAGTTTTATCACCGAAAACGGGATGGAACTGTGCTCCTTCGGCGAAATCTAACGAGAGGAAGTTATAGATATGGACGGAGTAAAAATAGTCACGATCGGCGGCGGATCAAGCTATACACCGGAACTGGTGGAAGGATTTATCAAGCGTTATAAGACACTGCCTGTCCGTGAGCTTTGGCTGGTCGATGTTGAAGAAGGTAAAGAAAAGCTTGAGATCGTGGGCGCGTTGGCAAAACGTATGGTCGAAAAAGCAAATCTGCCCATGACGGTGCATTTGTCGCTTGACCGTAGGGCTGCGCTTAAAGGGGCAGACTTTGTAACCACCCAGATCCGTGTGGGACAGCTCGCGGCCCGTATGCTGGATGAGCAGATACCGCTGCAGCATGGCGTGTTAGGACAGGAGACAAACGGCGCCGGCGGCATGTTTAAGGCCCTGCGTACCATCCCGGTCATACTGGACATCGCAAAGGATATCAGCGAAATATGTCCTGACGCGTGGCTTATAAACTTTTCAAACCCCGCTGGTATGATCACCGAGGCTTTGCTGCGGTACAGTCCCCTGAAAAAAGTCATCGGGCTGTGCAATGTGCCGATACATATGCAAAAAAGCATAGCGGATCTGCTGGGCGTTGATGAGAAGAGAGTCTTTGTACACTTCGGCGGACTTAATCACATGGTCTACGCCTTGAAAGTTTACCTCGATGGCATTGACGTCACCGGCGATGTGCTGGACCTTTCTACAGACCCTGTCAGGGGCATGGCGATGACAATGAAAAACATCATGCCCGTAAGTTATGAACCTGAGTTCATCAAGGCGCTGGGAGTACTCCCGTGCCCCTATCACAGCTACTACTACCGTAAGGAGCAGCAGCTAGGGGAAGAGCTTGAACAACTGAAAAATGGTGAGATACGGGCGATGAAGGTAAAAGAGATAGAAGAAGATTTATTTAAACTGTATAAGGACGTAAACTTAAGCGAAAAGCCCGCGCAACTTGAAAAGCGGGGTGGCGCCTATTACTCCGATGCAGCGTGCAGCCTGATCGAGTCGATCTATACAGACAGAAAAGACATACAGACAGTTAATGTCCGGAACAACGGTGCGATCGCGGATATTGACAAAGACAGCGCCGTTGAGTTGAGCTGTGTAATAACAAAAAACGGCCCCGTACCGCTGACGATCGGCGAGCTGCCGGTGCAGGTAAGCGGGCTTGTCAGGCAAATCAAAAGTTTCGAGCGGCTCTGTGTGGATGCTGCGCTTGAAGGAGACGTCAACAAAGCGATTTTGGCGCTCACGATAAATCCCCTGACTCCCTCGGACTCAGTAGCGAAGGCAATAGTAAACGAAATGCTGGAGGCGCATAAAATGTATCTTCCGCAATTTAATAAACATTGATTTTAGGAGGTTTTTACCATGTTAAGCAAGAAAGTTATTATTAACAACCCATCAGGGTTACACATGCGCCCGGCGGGCATATTCGTAAAAGCGGTCACACCGTTTAAGTCAAGCGTCACCTTTAACATCAGGGGAAACACGTACAATGCAAAGAGCATGATAAATGTCCTGAGTGCGGCTGTGAAAAGCGGCAATGAGATCGAGCTTGTTATCGAAGGTGAAGACGAGCAAGTTTGCTTAGACGCCGTCGTCGCCGCGATTGAAAGCGGACTAGGCGAATAGGGGGGACGATCATGCGATTGAAAGGTACCGGAGTTTCTGCCGGAATAGGCATTGGCGTCGCTTATGTTGTCAAAGAATATGTTGCCGACGTCTCAAAGAGAGACGCCGGGACCGATGAATCCGGGCGTTTTACCGGGGCTGTGGAAAAGCTGACTTCCATTCTTAACGATAAGGCGGCAGCCGTCACCGGGCAGCAAGCGGAGATACTGGAAAGCCATATCATGCTGCTGAGCGACCCTGTTATGTTGGCGGATATAGAGGGCATCATAGCGAGTGAGCAATGCAACGGCGAGTACGCGATAAATACGGTTTTTGAAAGCTATGCGGAGGTTTTTACCCAAAGCGGCGACGAACTTTTGATGATGCGCGCAGGCGATATGCGCGATATAAAAAACAATCTGCTGGCTGTTCTCAACGGTCAGGAACTGCCCGATCTCAGCGTTATGCCAAAAGACAGCATACTGACCGCAGACGAACTCACAACGTCGCTGGCCGCAGGAATTGACGAATCGCTGGTGACGGGACTGATAACAAACATAGGCGGACCCACATCACACATGGCGATCATAGCCCGTTCGATGGATCTGCCGGCCGTTACCGGGATAACTGAGATCAAGCATGGGGACCGGCTTATTATAAACGGCGAAACCGGCGAAATAATCATAGACCCCACCGATGATGAACTCGCGCAGTATCAAGCGCTGGCTGAAAAGCTGCGTTTGAAAAGGGAAGCCCTCGAGAAATACAGAGGAATACCGGGAAAAACACTAGACGGCAGACACATAGAGCTTGGCGTGAACATCGGCCTTGAAACGGATATACAGAAAGCGGCTGAGTCTGACGCTGACGGCGTCGGGTTGTTCCGCACAGAGTTCTTATTCATGAACCGCAATTCGGCGCCCACCGAGGATGAACAGTTCGCCGTTTATAAAAAGGCCGCGCTCGCTTTCGGAAAACGTCCCGTGATAATACGCACTTTGGACATAGGCGGAGACAAAGAAATCCCGTATCTGGGTCTCGAAAAAGAAGAGAATCCCTTTTTGGGGTGGCGCGCAATACGCTATTGTATTGACAGCGAGGAACTGTTCTCCGCACAAATAAGGGCAATTTTGCGGGCGTCAGCCTTTGGAACCATTAAGATCATGATTCCGATGATCTCAGACGTCCGTGAGTTAAGGCGTACAAAATCCCTGATAAACAACATTAAACAGGAGCTTGCCCGGCAAGGCATTGCTTTTGATAACGATATAGCCGTGGGCATTATGATCGAAACGCCGGCCGCAGCGGTGATGGCGGGAATTTTCGCACAGGAAGCCGACTTCTTCAGCATAGGCACCAATGATCTCACACAGTATGTCATGGCGGTAGATCGCGGCAACCAAAAGGTGGCGGGGCTTTACTCCGTGTATAATCCCGCTGTGCTTCGGTTGATATACAACGTGGCAAATGAGGCGAATCGTAATAATATACCTTGCGGGATATGCGGTGAAGCCGGGGCGGATCCGCTGCTCACAAAATTCCTTGTCGGATGCGGAATGAGTGAGCTTAGCATGACCCGCTCATCTATTCTGGAGGTAAAGTCGCTCATAAGCGAGACGAATTACGCCGACGCCAAGGCAAAAATCGCGCAGTCGATCGAGCGGCTCTCGGATGTTGATGATTCGATAGCGTTTCTGAGCAGCCTGTAAGAGTTTACTTTTCATATAACTCAAAGAGCCTGGTTATCAGGCTCTTTGAGTTATACTCATATTTTTTGTGTGCAGATTAAAACATAAGATTTGGCAGGAAGGTGGCGAGTCCGGGTATTGCCGCTACTAATACACAAGCCAGTATAAGCGCCAGTACAAATGGCACAGACACGGCGAACACCTTCCCCGATGGTATTTTAGCAATTGATGAAGCGACCAGGACAGTCACGCCAACCGGCGGGGTCATAAATCCGTTCATGAGCATCATGATGGAAATAACGCCGAACCAGATCCCGTTATAACCAAGCACTCCGACGGCGACGGGATAGAAGATCGGAGTCAGGATGACCATCGTTGACATATTGTCCATGAAAAATCCGCATATGGTATACACGAGCAGCATGAACATGATGATAAGGAACGGAGCTATATCCATTCCTGCAATGTATCTTGCAACTGAAGTGGGTATTGTGCTCATAGCGAGAAACGCCCCAAAAAACGCGCCGCCTATGAATATGAAATAGACCATGGCGCTGGATCGCACCGTCGCGATAAATGTCTGTACGAAACCTTTAAAACTGATCCTGCGCGTGGCTATCGCAAATACGATCGCAACAAACGTCCCTACCGAACCTGCCTCCGTCGGCGTGAAGAAACCGGCGTAAATACCGCCTATGCAGATGACGAATATAACAGGCATCGCCCATGCATACTTCAGCTTACCCCAAGGGAACGGCACTTTTTCCTTTGAAGCCGGTGCATAATCGGGTTTAAAACGCAAAGTGAGCCAAATTGTGAGGCAAAGTATTATTGTCGCAACGATGCCGGGAAGAACTCCGGCGACCAAAACCTGCCCGATGGATTCTTCCGTAATGAAGCCGTACACGACCAGCGCGGTACTGGGCGGGATGATAACAGCCAGAATTGAACCGACAGCGGTGACGGAGGTCGCGTATGCCTCGTTATAATTGTACTTTTTCATTCCCGGAACAGCGATAGATACCATAGTGGAGCAGGATGCCACCACGCTGCCGCAAACAGCTCCGAACGCGGCGGATGTGACAAGCGTGGCATAAGCCAGACCGCCTCTGAAGCGGCCTATCAAGGCGTGCAGGACATCAAACAGGTCAGACCCTACTCCCGCTTTAGCTAATACGAGACCCATAAGGACAAACATAGGGATGACGCTGAGATTGTAATTCTGCATGGTGTCCCAGGTTTGGCTGGCAAGCCTGTACAGCGGCGGTATAAAACCCCGGTGAGGAAAGAGCGCGTACATGCCCACAAGGGAGACCATGATCATTGCAATCGACACCGGAACCCGCATAAAAATAAGGAGCAATAGTACAGCGATTCCCAGTACCCCTATCTCAACGAGAGTCATATCACAGCACCTCCCTTTTTATAATAATTGCGCCCAGCTCAAATAAAAGCGAGGCGACATATCCGAGTATAGCGATGGAACCAAATAATAATACGGGCCATGTAGGTATCTCAAGCTGCGATGTAAACGCGCCGGTACTCCTGATGCTGAGGCTGAGGTCATAAAGCCTCCAGCTTAAGACGACCATAAGCGCAAGGTATAAAAGGTGGCCGATCGCCGAGATGACCCACTTGGCAATAAATGGCATTTTTACATATATAATGTCAACGACCACGTGATCCCCGCAGTCATGGGCATGTGCGCAGGACAAGTATACGAGAAGGGGGATCAGCATCTGGGTGAGCTCAAAAGAGCCCCTTATAGGGCTGTTAAAGACAAAACGTAAAAATACGTCGGCGACCGTTAAAAGCAGCAGTGCAAGCAATACGACGGCGCTGGCATGTGAGCAATAATAGTTTATTTTCTTAGAGATTTTTCGCAAATAATTCACACCCTCCGAAAAAGATAGCGCGCGGGAAGTTTGAATACTGCTAAAAGTTTGCGGCAACCGCAGTATCCGCGGCTGCCGCAAACACTCCAACAGGGTCGATTTTTAAGGGTCTATGCCGATACTACCGGATCGAGTCTCTGTATGCGATGATCAGGGCGTAGAACTCCCTGCCGGGCAGGTTACGGCTGTCGAGGGATTCGAGATATGCTTCGATGACCGGAGTCATAGCATCCAGCCACGCAGCTTGCTCGGCGGGGGTAAGGTCGTTGACTGTCATGCCGAAGTTGCGCATGTTGTCAATGCCGATCGCGCCGAGATCATCGTACATATGTGCCGAGTGGATGTTAAAAGGCTGGCCTCCGATCTCGACGTTAAGGGCTATAAACTGCTCTCTGGGGGTGAGCATGTCCCAGGCTGCGTTGCTGAATCCCATGAAAAACGGCGTCACATACAGGCCCATGCCGTTTGTCGCGTAATCGACGACTTCCCAGAGGTTATAGGTCGTGATTGCCGAGGGGGAGGTAGCGAGACCGTCGATAACGCCGCCGACGGCGTCATAAACGTCGCCCATACCCATCGCTACGGTCACCGCTCCCGCCGCTGTCAGGGAGCGTTCACCGCTCGCGCCGGGTGATCTGATCCTCTGTCCGACTACGTCGTCCGGAACGCGGATATTCTTGGTGGTGTATATATCGCCCGGCTCTGTGGTATAGATGTTGAACAGCTTCATATGGTCGAACTCACTGGCAAACGGCGGATAGGTCTCCATCAGATGCTCTATTACCCGAGTCGCCTCAACAGCGGAAGAGAAAAGGTTTGGGAACTCAAGGATCTCCGTCAGCGGATAGCGGCCCGGGGCGCCGCCGTGAGTCGCCCACATCATGTCTACGAGGCCGTATCTGATGTCGTCATGTACCGAGGCGTTCGTGGATATGACACCGCCGGGCACGAGCTCAATGGTGAGGCGCGGGATAGCCGCCATAAGCGCGTCGATATAGGGAATGATAACGTCGGTGTTATGGTGGTGCGATGCGGGGTATTGGTGCGCAAATGTGAAATGCAGGGGCGGAAGGTTGTCCGGATCGGGGGGGCCGGTATATCCCGGAAGGCTCTCATCAAGTGTGACTTCATCGGGAACCGTGTCCCAGCCTTGAGTGTGTTCCGGACTCTGCGGAGCGGGGGCCGGAGCGGGTGCCGGAGCGGGTGCCGGAGCCGGGGCCGGAGCCGGATCCGACGCGCACGCAGCCAATCCGACCGCCATAGCAAGCACAAGGGTAATTGCAATCAGTACAGAGATTTTCTTTTTCATTATTTCCTCCTATTTTTTATTTTGCATCTGCCGCCGGCGCCCCGAGTTTGAAACAACGGTTTTTTGCATGCGGCGCACCGGGATTCTGAGCAGTTACATTTTTTAACTGTTAACCAAACACTTTTTCTGCAACGACCGGGCCGTACTTTGCCATCTCGTCGCAAGCGATCTCCTTAATGCCGGGGTAGACCGGGACCCAGCAACTGAAGATAGGCAGAAAACGCTTCGTTGGCGCGTAGTCATCAATAACTTTGCGCACATATGCGCGGATGACGTCCTCGGTCACGCCCGGATAGTCTATAGACGGCATGTCAAAACCGCCCCAGAGAAAGAGCTTCCCGTCGGTTTTTTCGATAATGGCCGGGATGTTGTTCTGCGGAGTGACTCCCTGCCATACATCAATGCCTATCTCGGCCATATCTTCGCAAACTTCTTCTGCGTGGCAGTCGCAGTGGTTCATAGCGATCACGCCGCGCGATTTTAAATATGCGAAGAAACGCGCGTAAAGCGGCTTTAGTATCTCGCGCCATACGCGCGGGGGCAGGAAGAGCTGGTTTTTGCTGCCCCAGTCGCTGAAGTTGACGATTATATCAGGTTTGAGGTTGTCGATGCACAACCCCGCCGCTTTGATTTTCCAGTCTGTGTATGCCGAGAGCAGTTCATACATGTCATCTGGCTCAAGCAGATAGTTTTCGAGGGCGTCCTCAAAGCCCATCATCGCATGAGAAAATTCGAACATGCCTCGCGGCGACTGTGTCATGACGAGTTTCGTTTCGCGGTCAAACGCAGCCGCTGTTTCATGAGTCGCCGTCCAGTCAAGGTTGTCAAGGTCGGGGAAGTCAAAAAACTCGCGCCAGCGCGTGATATCTTTTATTACTTTCTTATCGCCTGAGTTGTTCGGCGTCGGCCCGGGCTGGTCGTCAGGCCAATCCCATACAACGCCCCAAGCGTCCGCCATGCCTACGGTACCCTTGACCGGGCGTTTGTGAGCCAGGGCCGAAGCGTCCAGCAGATACGGCAGCCCCGGAGGGCTGGGTGCAGTGTTAAAGCACTCAAATGTGTCGCCTATCCAGTTGGGATCGTCATTTCTGACATGCTTTAAGAAGTTTTCTTTTGGTGTTGTCATAACGCATCTACCTCCCGCACCATTATATCAAACACTAAACGGCTGTCAACAGAAAACAGCAATGTTTATAACATGTTGCAATAAACAACGCGTAAATTTGTAACATATGCCAATGACACGGTTTAAAATACTCCCTGTATTGCGTAAACCGTGCGGACGTGCTAAACTTGATTTAACTCATATTCTCGACGGGTGATTGATCTATGGATAAAATAAAAAAGCGAATCAACCTACGCGTAATGCGGGCGGGTTTGATCTTTATTATAACATGTGCGGCGCTCTATGTTATTGAGTATGTGTTATATGATCAGACCGTTACAACCGTGTTTATTTATGCCGCCATATACCCGCCGCTTATCGTGATGCTGTATTATGCTTTTGGCAGGAGGCGGGCTAAAAGAGAATATGCCCCGGAGATAAAAAAAGCGCAGGCAGCCATTGCCTACGCACTGTTGGCCGTTTGTACGGTTTTTACCTATTATTATGTGCTTGTCAACAACGCAGGGCGTCTGGCAAGCTGGCAAATACTGGCGATTGTAAATGCCATTGTAATCATCGCGGTTTTGCATAAACAACGCCGTGTAAACATTGACGTCAATTTTAAAGCCGACGCGGTGAGCATAATCTATTCTATGATACTTCTCGTAACCGTACTGTTTCTTCTGATCGCAAGACCTTGAGGCGGTTTAATTGTGAACTTCGGGAAAGTTTTCAAAGGGAAAGTTTTCAAAGAAAACTTTCCCTTGAGAATTCAGGCAGCTTTTGCTATACTGATTCTCTGTTTAGCAAAATGTGTGGCGGTATAGAAAGGCAGGGCGTCAGGATGAGGTTCAGAAACTGGGAGATCCGCGGATTTGACAGAGATACGGCAGTAGATTTCTGCCGTAAAGGTATAAGTCCGCTCGTTTCAGTGCTTCTGACTTCGAGAGGTATAGGCTCCATTGATGACGCGCGCGCATTAATGGGAGACAGCCCTGTTGAGATTCATGATCCGTTTCTTATGGCTGATATGGATAAGGCTGTCGCTCGCATCAAAACCGCCGTTGAAAAAGGCGAGCGGATAGCTATTTACGGCGATTATGACGTTGACGGGATGACATCCTGTGCGCTTTTGGCGCTTTGGCTGCGTTCTGCGGGCGCCTATTACGAGATTTACATACCCGGCCGCATAGGAGAGGGCTACGGCGTTAGCCGAGCGGCGCTTGATGTCTTGAAATCGCGGGGCGTAGAGCTTGTCGTCACCGTTGATTGCGGTATAACGGCAATTTCCGAAGCCGAGTATGCGCGAAGTATCGGGATGGGTCTCGTGATAACAGACCATCATGAATGCAGGGCGGAGCTTCCGTCGGCGGATGCCGTGCTCGACCCTAAAAGGTCGGATTGCCGCTACCCTCACAAAACTCTTGCGGGAGTCGGGGTAGCGTTTAAACTTGTGTGTGCGCTTGAGGGAGATCCCGGATCCCGCGAAATGTTCCGGAGGTACGGTGATCTTGTCGCAATCGGAACGATTGCGGACGTCATGCCTGTGGTTGGAGAAAACCGTGAGCTTATAAGGCGCGGTCTGCAAACCTTAAACGATAATCCGCGTTTGGGGCTGTATAAATTGCTCAGCGATACATTCTCACAGCGCGGCAAAGTAAACGCTTCTACGGTGAGTTTTTCGCTTTCCCCAAGGCTTAATGCCGCAGGCAGGATGGGAAGGGCCGAACTATCTGTCGGGATTCTGCTTACCGGGGATGAAAAGGAAGCCAAGCGGCTTACTGCAGAACTGAATCAACTCAACGACGAACGTCGGAAGATTGAAGCGGAGATATATGAGGAAGCAAAGGCAATGCTGCCCGAATCAGATATGACAGGTCTTATCATGCTTGCAAAGCGCGGCTGGTATCAGGGCGTGACAGGCATTGTAGCTGCAAAAATGGCTGAGTTATATCGTCTCCCCGCAGTTATGATAAGTATAGACGAAGACGGAATGGGCCGCGGTTCCTGCCGTAGCTTCGGCAAGTTCAGCATCTATAACGCGCTGATGAAATGTGAAGAACTGCTGGATAACTATGGCGGACATGATATGGCGGCGGGTGTTACTGTCGCCGAAGAGAACATCGGGGAGCTGCGGCGCAGATTAAATCAGTATTATTCGGAATACAAAGAATCTATACCTGCCGTGGGCCTCCGGTTAGACTTCGAAGTGGAAAAACCTGAACTTCTCACAGTTGAGAATATTCAGGCGCTGGAGAGCCTCGAACCATTCGGAAGCGGCAATCCTCCGCCGTCTTTGTGTATTAGGGGTGCAGAACTTACCGCTGCTTACCCTATCGGTTCAGGTAAGCACTCGCGGCTTAAACTCGAAAAATCAGGGAAGATTCTGGATTGCGTACACTTTGCAATGCCGTTTGATAAGCTGGGAGTCAGCGAAGGCATGCTCGTTGACGTTGCGTTTGAGCCGCAGATAAATGATTTCCGCGGTCGCAATGTTCAACTGCATGTGCTTGATATCAGGTGCTCAAATGAATAATCTTACTGAAAGATACCGTCATCTGGAAGCGGTTATAATCGAAAACAACCCGGGCGCCGACCTTGGGCGTATCCGGGCGGCATTTGATTTTGCTTTAAAATCGCATGACGGTCAGATGCGCAAGGACGGAACTGAGTTTATTACTCATCCGCTCGCTGCCGCTGAAATAGTCGTAGAAATAGGACTTGACGAGGATTCTCTTTGCGCCGCGCTGCTGCATGATTGTATCGAAGATACAGGCGCGACATACGAATCGATCAATAAGCTATTTGGCAGGGATGTTGCTGAGATCGTGGAAGGAGTAACAAAACTAACGCGTGTCCAGTATACAAGCAAAGAAGAAGAGCAAATGGAAAACTTCAGAAAAATGCTCATTGCTATGGCAAAGGACATCCGCGTTATTCTCATCAAAATCGCCGACAGACTGCACAACATGAGGACGATGGAATATCAGACGCCTGAGAAACAGCGGGAAAAAGCGCTTGAAACGATGGAAATGTACGCGCCTATAGCCCACAGGCTTGGGATGCAAAAAATCAAATGGGAACTGGAAGATCTGTCAATCCAATACCTTGATCCGGTAGGCTGTGAAGTGATAACCGACGGTTTGAAACTACGCCGTATCGAACATGACAGCTTTGTAAACAAGATACAAGCCAGAATAACGGACTGGCTGAATAAGCACGGCGTCGAGTGTTCTGTGAGCGGACGAATAAAGCATATGTACAGCATCTACAGGAAGATGTACAGTCAGAATAAGGAACTGTCGGAGGTGCTGGACCTGTACGCATTCCGTGTAATAGTCAAAGATATCGCAGACTGTTATAATGTGCTGGGATACATCCATGAGCTCTTCCATCCTATGCCGGGTAACTTCAAGGATTACATAGGCACGCCTAAACCCAATATGTATCAAAGTCTTCATACAACTGTCATAGGGAGTGACGGAGTTCCTTTTGAAGTTCAGATACGCACATGGGATATGCACCAGACTGCCGAGTACGGAATTGCCGCGCACTGGAAGTATAAGGAGGGCAAGGGCAGCAAGGTAGCGGATGAAGAGAAGTTCGCGTGGGTGAGACGACTACTGGAATCGCAGCAGGACAGTGATGCGCAGGACTTTCTCCAAGCGCTTAAGGTAGATATGTTTTCCGATGAGGTTTTTGTGTTCACGCCCGGAGGCGACGTAGTAAATCTGCCTGCAGGGTCAACGCCGATTGATTTTGCATACAGTATCCACTCCGAGGTCGGCAACAGGATGACGGGGGCAATCGTAAATAACCGCATGGTTCCCTACACGCATATCTTGAATAACGGCGACATAGTAAAAATACTGACGTCGAATGCGTCGAAAGGTCCAAGCCGCGACTGGCTGGAAATAATAAAAAGCCCCGAAGCGCGAAACAAAATCCGCCAATGGTTTAAAAAAGAAAAGCGCGAGGAAAACGTGATCCACGGTAAACTTGCTTTTGAATCGGAATTGCGACACGCAAATATCCCTATGGCAGAAGCCACACGTGAAGACGTCCTTCAAAAAATCCTGGAGCGGGCGTCTTTCAACACGATCGAAGAACTGTATGCCGCCATTGGCTACGGCGGGATCTCCGCTCACAAGATCGTCAACAGGATCCGCGATGAGTTACGCTCCGCTACCAAGATAAAAAAGAAAGAAGATCTGATAAAGCCGGAAAAAAAGCCGGAAAAACGGATCAAGCCTGTTTATGGAGTTATAGTCGAGGGAATAGAGAACTGCCTTGTAAAGTTCGCGCGCTGCTGCGCCCCTGTCCCGGGGGATCCTGTGGTGGGCTTTATCACACGCGGGTATGGCGTGTCTGTCCATCGTCAGGACTGCATCAACTATCTGAAACAAAGAAACTCACCCGAAGAAGCGGGCAGATGGGTGCGCGTATCCTGGGCCGATACGGAAGACCGGTTGTACTCTACTATGGTACACATCATGGTGCGTGACAGAACGGGGATAGTCGTTGACGTCGCATCGGTCTTGAACACGCTTGGGATAAAGATAACAACATTTACAGCCGGTGATGCGGGAGACGGCTTAGTCTTCGTTTCCGTGGAGGTAGACGTCAAAAACCGGGACGAACTAATAGTAGCCATGGCAAAACTAATGACCATTACAGGCGTCACCGACGTTAGAAGAGCAGACGGATAGCGCTTGCGCGGCAGCGCAAGCGCAGTGAATAATGAATAATGAATAATGGGAAATGGAGAAAAGCTCGTTATCATATCCGTCCGCGCAGCGGACACCACAATTATTCACTATTCATTATTCACTATTCACTGCGGCGTGTCCGCAACAGGGGGGCATCAAACATATGCGCGCTGTAGTTA
>Ga0099364_10002067_pt1 | contig 32306 bp, 16 predicted proteins | sample TergutTh196P3_FD_73070 | JGI IMG/M metagenome (GOLD analysis project Ga0099364, IMG submission 73070) | Microcerotermes parvus P3 segment gut microbial communities from Pointe-Noire, Republic of the Congo - Th196 P3 | ecosystem: Host-associated > Arthropoda: Insects > Digestive system > Gut ... | reverse complement strand
ACTGTTAAATGAAGTTAAAATTAAATGGTTTAAGAAAACCGTTCAAACTATTGTTTATATGCCGCATTTTATTTCCTGGGTTGTTATTGTAGCTATAACAGTTTTGCTGATTGGCAATCAAGATGGGGCATTAAACCTTTGGCTGGTTAATAATGGAATGCCGCGTATGGAAATTATGACCAGCGTGGCTTATTTTAGACCGCTATATATCTTTCATAACATTTGGAAAGAATCGGGCTGGTCGGCGATTATTTTTTTAGCCACATTGTCTACGGTCGATCCCTCACTGTATGAAGCTTCGATTGTTGACGGAGCAAACAAGATCCAAAAAATTATACACATCAATCTACCTGCCTTAAAATCGACAATAATTATTTTGTTCATACTTAGGCTGGGAAGTATCTTAGACACAGGGTTTGAACACATATTTCTTTTACAAAATTCCCTTAATTTAAGAGTTTCTGATGTTTTTGACACTTACATTTTCAGAGTTGGTATCAGGGCAGGGCAATTCAGTTATAGTACAGCCATTGGCATGTTTAAATCTATTGTGGGACTGCTTCTAGTATTGGGTGCTGACAGATTAGCAAAGAAGGTAGGTGAAGAAGGTGTCTACTAAAATTACAAAGGCATTTAATTTAGATACTGTATTTACCTTTTTTGTATATTCTATACTGATTATATGTGTGTTAATGGTCGTTTTCCCTTTTCTTTATATAATTCTCAGCTCTTTTTCAACAAGGAGCGAAATGCTTTCACGGGGCTTTTTTTTGATCCCCCATGAATGGAGTACAGGTTCATATCGTTACCTGGCATCGAATAGGAATTTTACAACATCATTCATTAATTCTGTCAGAATTACTCTGTTTGGAACTTTTTTCAGCATAAGCATTACAACTTTAATGGCATATGGGCTATCTAAACGATGGCTCCCTGGCAGGAAAACATTAAACTTTATGGTTTTATTTACCATGCTTTTCGGTGGAGGGATGATCCCAACTTATCTTGTTGTTAGCTCTCTAGGGCTAGTAAATTCCTATTGGGCCCTTTGGTGTTTAAATGCCGTTGCACCTTTTAATATGATAGTGATGAAAAACTTTTTCCTGAATATGTCACAAGAATTAGAAGAAGCGGCAAAAATAGACGGATGCAGTGAATTAAAACTTTTTTTAAAAATTATTATTCCCCTTGCAAAGCCGGTGATCGCCACATTTATTTTATTTTATCTGGTAGCTTATTGGAATTCATATTTCCAGGCTATTTTATATTTAAACAGGAGTTCACAATGGCCGCTTCAGGTTTACTTAAGGCAAATGCTTATTGAAGTAAGTGAAATATCAATTGAGGCGGAATCAGGCGGCTTCGAATTTGGCCCTCCTGTCAGGATGGCGGCAGTTATTGTAACTGCATTTCCATTACTGGTCATATATCCGTTCTTACAAAAATATTTTGTTCAGGGAGTAATGCTCGGCTCGGTAAAGGGATAGGACAAATTTTAACCGGCATATTCGGTTTTAACCGACATCTTCAGTTTTAACCGGCATCTTCTATAAGGTTCTTCATAATATAATCCCGTCGTTCCGGGGTATTCTTTCCCATGTAGAAACTTAATACCTGGGGTACTGCCTTAAGAGTGTTCACCGTCACCGGTACCAAGCGTATATCTTCACCGATAAACTGACCGAACTCCTTGGGGCTTATCTCTCCCAGACCTTTAAAGCGGGTTACCTCGCTTTGGTTGCCCAGAGCTTCCATCGCCTCGTTCCGTTCCTTTTCACTGTAACAGTAGCGGGTTTCCTTTCTGGTCCTTACCCTAAAGAGGGGGGTTTCAAGGATGAAGATCCGGCCGGCTGTAACCAGTTCTTCAAAATAGGAAAGGAAAAAGGTAAGCAGGAGATTACGTATATGGAAACCGTCAAAATCAGCATCTGTGGCAATGACTATCCGGGCATAACGAAGGCCGGAAACATCGTTTTCTATGCCCAGAGCCATCATCATATTGTAAAGTTCCTCATTCTTATAAATGGCGGTCCGTTTTTTGCCGTACATATTTTCTACTTTGCCTTTTAAAGCAAAGAGGGCCTGGGTCATCACATCACGGCTTGAGACCATGGACCCAGCAGCAGAATCTCCTTCAGTAATAAATATCGTTGAATTTTCTCCGTCATCCCCGTCTTCCAAGTGGAACTTACAGTCTTTTAACTTTGGAATTTTGATGGCGATTTTTTTTGCCGCTTCCCGGGCTTCTTTTTTAACAGCATTTAATTCAGTTCTAAGACTTTCGTTGGCCAGGATTTTATGCTCCAGTTTCTTGGCAATCTCTACATTTTTATGTAGCCAGTCCTCCACAGCCTCTTTAGTTTCCGCCACCATCCAGGTCCTAAGATCGGAGTTTCCAAGTTTGTTCTTGGTCTGGCTTTCAAATATGGGATTTTTCAATTTAACTGCTACTGCGGCAATACACCCTTCCCTGATATCTTCACTGCGGAAATCTTTTTTATAATAAGCCTGAATTCCCTTTAAAAAACCTTCTTTAAAGGCGGACAAATGGCTCCCCCCGTCAGAGGTAAACTGACCGTTAACAAAGGAGAAGTACTCTTCCCCATAGTTATTGGTATGGGTAAAGGAAAATTCGAGCTGCCCATTATTTGAATGAACTCCCTTATAATAACCCAGGGGGTAAAGAAGCTCATCCCCGGTTTCCTCAGATAAAAGATCAAAGAGTCCTCTTTTTGAAAGATAAGGTTTACCGTTAAGGTTCAATGTAAGCCCTGTATTAAGATAGGCATAATTCAAGATGCGGCGTTCAATGTATTCCAGGTTAAACTCATAATCCCCAAAGACTTCTTTATCCGGGGTAAATTCCACATAAGTACCGTTTTTATGTTTCTCTCCGCCTTTTAGAGAAGATAACTTTGCAATACGATCTGACTTTAGTACACCTCTTTCAAATATTGCCTCTGCAAACTCCCCATCCCGTATGGCCACCACCCGGAAATGAGAAGAAAGGGCATTTACCGCCTTGGTTCCCACACCGTTAAGACCTACGGAAAATTGAAACACATCGTCATTGTACTTGGCTCCGGTATTGATTATTGATACACATTCAACCAACTTACCCAACGGTATACCCCGGCCAAAATCCCTGACTTTTGCAGTACCATCCTTGACAACAATTTCGATCTGCTTACCGTTCCCCATGATAAATTCATCGATGCCATTATCGATTATCTCTTTAAGGAGCACATAGATACCGTCATCAGGATTGGAACCGTCACCCAGGCGCCCGATATACATACCAGTTCTAAGCCTGATATGTTCTAATGACGAAAGGGTCTTTATTTTCGACTCATCATAGACGGAATCGGCTTTAGGCCCTGGAGCAGGGGCCTTCTTTTCTGGGATTCTTTCTGCCGTTGTTTTTAAACTGGTTTTTATAGCTGTCTTCTCCTTTAGGGCTTTTGTTTTTTCCGGTGCTGATATAGATTTTAACACGGGCCGGGCTTTTTCCGGTTTAAATGGTTTTTTCTGAGGGCTGCTCACTTTCCCAGTCAAGCTTATCTTCGCCATTATGACAATTCCTCTATACGTTTTTCTGCAGCATTAATTTGCTCTTCAATTTCGGCAATGGCCGTTTCAACTTCAGCAAGCTGCTTTCTTTTTTCTTCGATAACGCCTCTCATTTTTTCAATTTCCGCTTTTTCATTATCAATGGCAATGGCAGTTTTAATTGCTTCAAGTCTGTCTTCAGTTTCTTTTAAAGATTCTTCCAGAGAATTAATTTTTTCACCCAGGGCTTTATCTTCTTCTGAATAAAGGGAAATAAATTTATCCTTCCATTCTTTTTCCCTGATGCTAAAACCAAAATAACGATGAACCATCCGTATTTCTTCCCGGTTACGACTTATAAAATTTTCAAGCCCGGAAATACGTTTAACGGGATTACCCTCCCGGTTAAGAGTATCGGCGATTTCTCTGCGTTCTGTAAGGAGCTTTGAAACCTCGTCATTCAGAGAAACCTGGAACTTGCGAATTTCTTCAGTTTTTCGTATTTGGTTATATATTTCTTCACTAAAAGACGAATCATCCATTTCAGGAGGACTCTCTTTTACCTTTGCATCTTCTCTGGAAAGGATAAATTGCTCTCCTGCATTCCGGTAAAGTTCTTTTAATGTAGCTTCGTGTTTAGATAACTGAGATTTGGTCAGCCAGCCCCGGGCGCCATTAGCTAACCGGGCAAAAAAACCGCCTTCAGTATTTTCCAGCTCATTAAGCCGTTTTTCCTGGGTATCAATCTGAAGAAAAATATCCTCAAGTTGCTGCCTAAAAGAAGCGGTAAATTCATCAAAAGCGCTTTCCTCCAGAATTAACCTGCCAACATCGGTACTGGCCTGGGAAAATTCCTTAGTTTTTTCAATATTTTCCGATTCTTTACGGCTTATTTCAGCTTCAATGTATCCAAGCCTGGAAAGATCTGCTTCAATGGCCTTTATTGTATCCTCAGTATCTGCAATTTCATTATTGAGCTTTAATTTCTCATCCCAAATTGAACGCGGGTTAGGGTCATCAGAACTAGGCTCAGGTAAATCCGGGAAAAATTTACCGCCAGATTCCAGGCTAGTCATTAGAGAATTCCCTAAATTTTCCAAAAGCTTGTTTAAAACTTCATGAATTTCCGCTTTTTTAGCCTCAAGATCCCTTAAAATTTTTTTTCTATCTTCCATGGGGTTTATTATAAGGTCTTTATTGAAAAAATGCAATTAAGAAAAATCATTTTAATAAAAGTACCCGTGGAGGTGAAAATCCCCCAGGCTGCCACGCTACTCAAAACAGGACTGACGTCCGTTTTTCGCTCGGTCAAGTGACAGCCTGGGGGATTTTCACCTCCACGGGCTTCGATTTAAAATAGTTTTATATAATACTTTTACAATACAGACCTTTAATATAGTATAAGGCGGGTTTACCAGATAATTGACATGCGTTAATATGCAGGCAATATGAATGCATCAAACCTTACAGAGCTTTATGGATCCAATTGCTTTTCCAATACTGTCATGCGGGAAAGGTTGCCTCAGAATATTTATAGAGAAGTTGTAGCTATTCAGGAAGGTGAAAAAGAGCTGACTTTGGAGGTGGCGGAAGTAGTAGCGGCATCCATGAGAGAATGGGCTGTTAGTAAGGGAGCTTCCCACTATACCCATTTGTTCCTGCCCCTTACCGGGCTTACAGCAGAAAAACATGATTCTTTTATTACTCCTATTGGAGAGGGCAAGGTGATCATGGAATTTTCCGGTAAGTCTCTTATAAAAGGTGAATCTGATGCTTCAAGCCTTCCCTCAGGCGGACTCCGTGCCACCTTTGAAGCCAGAGGTTATACCGCCTGGGATCTTACTAGTCCGGCATTTTTAAAATCAGATCCCACGGGTGTTACCCTCTGCATTCCCACGGCTTTTATTAGTTATTATGGTCATGCGTTAGACGAAAAGGTACCCCTCTTAAAATCCACAGACGCTCTTTCCAGGGAGGCTGTACGGGTGCTAAGAGCTCTGGGTAATAATACTACTAAACGGGTAATTACATCCCTGGGACCTGAACAGGAATATTTTCTTATTGAAAGAAAATATTTTGACATGCGTCCTGACCTGATGCTTACCGGCAGGACAGTTTTCGGCGCTTTACCCGCTAAGGGTCAGGAAATGCAGGACCATTATTATGGCGCTATCAAAGAAAGAGTTGCGGCTTTTATGAGGGAACTCAATATAGAATTGTGGAAAATGGGGATACCGGCCAAAACCCAACACAATGAAACAGCCCCCAACCAGTTCGAAATAACCCCGATTTATTCCAACAGCAGCGCTGCGGTAGATGCGAATCAGGTTATTATGGAAACCATATACAATGTAGCCCGCCGCCACGAAATGGAAAGCCTGATCCACGAAAAACCTTTTGCAGGAATAAATGGCTCAGCTAAGCATAATAACTGGTCCATGGACACCAATGACGGGATAAAACTCCTTAGTCCCGGGGAAAATCCTGAATCCAATGCCCGCTTTCTCCTATTTACCGCCGCTGTGGTAGAAGCCGTTGACCGTTATGCTCTGCTTATCCGATCCTCTGCTGCCTGCTCCGGAAACGATCTACGCCTGGGCGCCAACGAGGCCCCTCCGGCTATAGTGTCCATTTTTTTCGGCGGCCCTTTAACTGAGATCTTTGAAAATATTGCCGCCGGTAAAACTAAAAAATCAACATTAAATGAGAAAATAGAAATCGGTGTTTCAAGCCTCCCATCCCTTCCAAAAGATGTTTCTGACCGGAACCGGACCAGCCCTTTTGCCTATACGGGGAACAAATTCGAGTTCCGCATGGTAGGTTCTTCCCAGTCCGTTGCTATTTCAACTACATACCTTAACACGGCAGTGGCTCAGGTTTTAAGGGAATTTGCAGAAAAATTAGAGGCATTACCCCAGAGTCCACAAAAGATAAACGAACTTGTCCATGCCATAGTCAAGGAATCCTATTCAAAACACTGCCGGATTGTATTTAATGGAAACAGCTATAGTGATGAATGGATAAGGGAAGCTGAAAAACGGGGACTCCCTAATGTAAAAAACACTGTAGATGCTCTGGCAGTTCTTGGCAGTGAAGAAGCCCTCTCCCTTTTTGAGAACCATGCTGTCTTTACTAAAGAGGAGATGGAGAGCCGTTACCAGATTTACCTTGAAAAATATTCCAAGGAGATAAATATTGAGGCAGGAGTTACCATAGAAATGGCCCGCCGCCAAATCTTCCCTGCAGTTACTTCCTATGCTGCAGACCTTGCCAGGGATGCAACAGCCCTGGCAGCTATACAGGCAAAAAGCAGCTCCCAGGAAATGCGGGCCAGGAAAATCGCAGAGTTATGTCAGGAATTATATGAGGAAACCGGGAAATTAGAAGTCATCCTTAATGAAACTTACGGCATACAGGATGTTTTTTCCAAGGCAAAATCCTATTCTGAAAAAGTTCGTCCAGCCATGGATGAAGTCCGTTATACAGCAGATGCCTTGGAAAAACTGACATCAAAGAAAGCCTGGCCTTTCCCGGGTTACGAGGAACTATTGTATAAGCTCTAAGCCTATCCTTACATTTCAACCGGACCACCAGCCCAGACCCAGTTAGGCCAGGAGCCGTTATAGTTAAGAACCCGCTGTGACCAGCCCAAAATATCTATAAATATAAAAAAGACCATAGAAGTTCTTGTTCCCCCACTGCAATAGATAATTACCTTAGCATCCCTGGGGATATCACTAAACAGCTGCTCATAATGGGCCATTGGAAAGTGCATACCGGTACTTAAATCTAGAAAATCATCAGGATAACGGAATGGAATAGCTCCAGGAATCCTGCCGGCATCCCATTCACCCTGGGTTCTGACGTCAATAATGACCCAATTCGGGTTATCAAGGGCATCCATTACATCCTTATAATCGGCACGTACATTGCCCACATTCGTACGTGCATAGAATTCCCTGGGTGCTCTAGGAGAAGCGGGACTATTATTAACAGTTCCGCCGGCGGCGAGCCATGCCCTGGTTCCTCCTTCCAGAATCCTGGCATCCTTATGCCCATATGCGGTAAGGTTCCATACAAAGCGTGTGGCCCACAAACTATTATTATCACAATAAGCTATAACGATGGTATTATTATCAATACCGTGGGCCCCCAAAACAGCTTCATGGGCTTCTTTAGTCTCAATATCAAAAGAATTACCTTCGAAATTACGGTAAAAAGAACTGCGGGCTATCCATATAGCTCCGGGAATGACCTGATTAGGATTTTCAGAAGCATCTACAACGACGACATTATCCTGCTGCATAAGTTCCTGAAGCTCCGATACAGAAACCCATCTTTCCGGATACATCCTTTCACCAACATCACGAGGGGGAGCTAATATAATAGCAGTAGCGGCAGCAGGCGTCCTTCTACAACCAGTATTAAGGCCAAATGAGAATATCAATATAAATACCGCAAGTACAAGTGTCGTTTTTTTCATGTTTTTCGCCTCTTAATGATCTATCAAGTTAATTATAAAACACAGACACAGGTATTGTCCAGTTAATAACTCTTGATATATGATATTCTCAGACTGAAATTATAGGATTTGCATGAAAAATATCCGTATAGTGACTTTGGCAAAGATCATTATTCCCGTTTATTTGCTTTGCGCTATCGTTATTTTTATTAGTTTTATTTCCTATAACTCAAGCATTAATGAAAGAAACGAAATTCTACATAGAACTCTGGAAGGATTGGGCGGAGCTCTGGTTTGGCAGGCCACCCCTGCTTTACATAATGCTGAAGCCAGATCGGATACTATGTATAATGTGCTTATCATCGTCATCGGTGTAAGTGTGGCCGTCACTTTAATCTCTATAGCTCTAATTACTTATAAGTTAATACCCATAAGAAACCTGGTAAATACTGCCACTGAATTATCTAAGGGAGATATAGATAATAATAATCAAATTCCAAATGATGAACTTGGTTATCTTACAAAGGAATTGGCACACAAAATTAAAAGCCTTGATGCGAATATGAAGTTATTGGAAGAAGCTGTTGAAAAAGCGAACGCAGCAAGCATGGCGAAAAGCGATTTCCTTTCAACTATGAGCCATGAAATACGCACCCCGATGAATGCGATAATAGGCATGACATCCATTGCCAGGAATGAAAAAGATCTTGAACGTATAAATTATGCTCTGGGAAGGATTGAGACAGCTTCAACACATTTGCTTGGTGTAATAAATGATATTTTAGATATATCTAAAATAGAAATGAATAAAATGGAATTGTCGAATATAAATTTTAATTTTTCTAAAATGATAGACAGGGTTTGTAATGTTGTAACAGCTAAAATGCTGGATAAAAAGCAGCACTTTTATATTGAAATAGATCCTGATATTCCGGATTTATTATACGGAGACGATCATCGTTTGGCTCAGGTAATAGTAAATCTTTTATCAAACGCCTGTAAATTTACACCAGAAGACGGCAGTATAACGTTTAATGCCAAGCTGATAGATATAAAAAATGAAACATGTATTATACAGATGTTAATTAAAGATTCCGGCATAGGAATCACAAAAGAGGATCAAGAAAAATTATTTAGTAAGTTTCATCAAGCCGAAGCAGGCATTTCCCGTAAATTCGGCGGGACCGGCCTGGGATTGGCCATTTCCAAGAGTATTATAGAAATGATGGGCGGTAATATTTGGTTAGAATCTGTGCCTAAAGAAGGCTCCAGTTTCTTTTTCACAGTCAGCCTTGAGATTCCTGCTCATTCTATTGATAATTCTATTGATAACTCTATTAATAATTTAAACAGCAACAGTAATTTCTCCGGAAAAGTAATACTATTAGTAGATGACGTAGAAATTAATTTAGAAATTGCATGCGCCCTGCTTGAACCAACAGGAGTAACAATAGAGACAGCGGCAAGCGGAAACGAAGCAGTTGAAGCCTTTACTGCTAATCCTAATCATTATGATTTAATTTTAATGGACATTCAAATGCCGGGAATTGATGGGATGGAAGCCACAAGAATCATCAGGACATTAGAAAAAGAACGTAATTCAAGTAATTCAACTCTTCCTATTCCCATCATTGCTATGACTGCCAATGTGTTTAAGGAAGATATTGATAAATGCCTGGATGCAGGGATGAACGGCCATTTAGGAAAACCAATAAATATGGATGAAGTTATTAAGGTATTGACTCGTCATTTATAAACCCCAGCGCTTTCGCTTTCATTACAGCTTGTTGGGTATTATGTACGCCCAGGCGTTTATACATAAGCAGTATATGGTACTTGACTGTCGCATGGGCGATTCCGGTGGCATCGGCAATTTCATTATAACTCATACCTTTGTCTAGATAGGACAGCATATTACGTTGTTGTGTTGTCAGCTTTGGTTTTTCTTCTTCAGCCGGTTTGATATTAAATTTTAGGTAAATACTATCCATCAGCTTAACAATAAAACCCATTAATTCAACAGGCTTATCCGGTGCTTTCTGCAGTTCCCACAGCATGGGTAATATTTCTTTTCCTTCGTTCAACAGCAACTGTGTAAAACCGTAAGGTGCGGCGATATTCAACGCATGTTCCAACTGTTTAATAGCAGTATTTTTTTCGCAGGTTTTCCATAAGGCTATAGCAGTTAATAATGCACTTTCGATTCTGTCCAGGGGCCGCTTATATTCAGTTGCCAGTATTTGCAATCTGTTCCCAAAGGCAATGGCTGCCCGGTAATTCTCCACGGCTATATAGGCTCGTAGGGTGCTGAAATGCCGGTATATTTGATAGAAGGGCAGACAGCTCGAACGGTTTGCATAAATAATCAGCCATTCCCGCGCAGCCTCAGTATTACCAGAACGAATGGCCCGTTCTGTCTGCAAAGCCTTGAAATTCGCCCTTAAAAACTGCGCTTTGTGTTCTATGAAATTTTCTGTTTGGTCCATTATCCCATTGGCTTCCTGAAATGCGCCCGTAGCGTAGAGCGATGCTGATAACATCATATACGAAGAGAAAATCGTTTCACTTTGCATTCCCTCATCACAGAGATGATAGCCTTCCAGAGAATGGCGCAGCGCATTAAGAAGCTCACCGCGTTCGTAATAAATTCCGGCGATTATCAAATGCTCCATAACATCGTAATCCCTTCCGATCATCATACCAAATGTGTTTCTTATACGTGCTAAATCATCTGCTTTCAACTCATAATATTCAGAATAATCCCGCATGGAGCGGTGAAAAAATGGCAGGTTCTGTGTCATCGTGTTTGTGCGGGCTTCAGCTTCAGCCTCAGGTTTCGGCAAAAGCGGCATCATTGATTCCATTTGCTTTGCGTACTCGTTAAGTGATACTCGAAAATCAAGTGCGCACTCAAACCCGACAGTTTCCATATGCTCAGGGTATTTCGCGGCAATTTCGTCTATCATTTTATATTCCATGTCCAGATAACTTTTAAAATCTTCCGAATTGCCGTTAAGGAAGGCCACGAACAAACAGTGGGAAATCAAGTAAGGATTTTCCTGAATAAACGTCAAAGGTAGATTAATTACATACTGGGTAGCAAAATTCACGCTTGTTTCAACTGAAAGACTGCCGGATTTTTCATGATAACGGTTACTCGCACTCATACAACGGTTCACACCTTCATGGTTGCGATTGTAGATATAATGTCTTCCTCCTGCTAAGTAGTCCCCCTGTTCATAATACCATTGAGCGGCAATGTCGTGGAGACGCCTGACTTCTTCCTTGCCTAAAAAGCCGGCTATGCGCTCCAGAAGGAATTCACGGAATATGTCATGAAAACGGTATGTATCTTTATCAATAAGAGAGAGAAAGGCGTTTTCTTTTTTAACCAGCCGCTCTAATAAACCTCGTCCATCTTTCTGCCCAGTCAAGCGTTCGGCAAGCTTAGGCTTTAATTCAACAGGAACGGCCAGACTTAGCAATAAGGTTTTTATCTGGCGATCCCATAATCCCCACACTCTGGTGTCCAGGTATTGTGTCAAATTCTGAGGGGTTTTATTCCTGCGTTTTTGTCCCAACGTAATATTAGGCGGCGAATTAATATCTGACGGACGTACGTCCGCGAGCAGAGCTATTAAATACATGGCCCAGCCACCAGTAGTTTTCAAAATGTTTTCGATCTGTAAAGTACTCAGTTCGCGGTCTTTTTCCGCGCTTAAGTTTTCAACTTCTTCAAGTGAAAACAAGAGATCGTCCATGGTAAGCGTTTCGAAGAGTCCGGTTTCCATTAGCGGCCCTGTTGGTTCCGAACGGCTTACAAGACAAGAACCGAGATAGCCAGGCAATCGGCTGGCTATAATGGGCATATTATCGATAATTTCTTGATTTCTTATTATATGCAGATCGTCAAGGACAAAATAGCAACGAGATCTATTATCTGGCAGCTGTTTTATGATTTCCAGAAGTTTATCAAAGGAAATACCGCTGCTTGGCATTGTTTTTTCCTTTCTCGTAAGCCTTAACAGCATAAGGGCCAGACGATTGTAAAAAACCCCTGGATCATTGTCAGCTTCTCCTACTGTCATTTTGGTGGTTTTTCCCCGGACAGCGTTAAGCCATTGCGATGCGGCCACAGTTTTTCCATAACCGCCGGGGGCGCAGATATATATATTTTTCTTAGCGGAGATGTTTTTCATTTTTTGTATAAGTGAGCTGCGCGGTATAGTCCCGCTTGCAGAAAGACCAGAATAAATATTGCTTCTACCATTTATTGTTTTCATGCCTATTTTTCCTCACCCGGTGGGGTTTTATTTCTGTTGCCAAACAGTGATAAGATGCGATAATCAAAGTAAAATCCAGCATAAGGAGGAAGTTCTTGTTTTGCAAGAGCTCTGGAGTTTTAATTGGGAATGATTTGGAGTAAAAAACATGGTAAAAAGATTAGTTATTATAAAAAGCAGCATAGTTTTAATATTTTTTTTAAGTTCCTGTATACCTAGTCCTCAATTGGAAGAAGCACAGGAAACAGGCCTTTCACCCCTTCAAACTGTACGGCAATTGGCAGAAGAAAACAAGCAATTTGAAACAAATCCCAACAGAAGTACCACATCCCACTCTCCGGAAATAAAGGCGATCCTTGATCGGGGCTATCTGATCTTTGGAATGACCGCTGCGGATCAAAAACCTTTCTTTTACAGGGATGCGGAAAGCGGTGAACTAATCGGTCTTGATGTGGAATTAGGATATGCAATTGCAAACCGTATGGGGGTAAAAGCAATCTTTAACCGGGATGCAACAAGCTTTGACGGAGTCGTACAGCTTGTGATAGATAAGCAAGCAGATATAGCTTTAAGCAAACTAAGCTTGACCATGCGCCGGGCAGAAATGGTTCGCTTTACTATGCCTTATATAACTTTTAGACAGGCCCTTTTAATCAACCGGCTGGAGTATGCCAAGATAGGGCCAGAGGAACAATTACCAGGCTTTATACGGAATTATAGAGGATCTTTGGGAGTCATTGTAAATTCCTCTTACATGAATTTTGCAGTTATTAATTTTCCCCAAGCTGAAATAAAAACCTTTGATAACTGGGATCAAACCATAGAAGCTTTGTTTAATGGCGAAGTGCTGGCTGTGTACAGGGATGAAGGAGAAATTTTAATTGTAAATACCACAAGACAAGACGCATCAATTCTGATGAAGCCGGTATTTATCAGCGATAAACGCGACCCAATAGCAATGGCGGTTTCTGCTGATGCCCCGCTATTACAAAGCTGGCTTAACGTATTTCTTGATGATTACCTTTTGCAAAATCAAAGAGAACTGACCCCCAACCGGTTAATTGAACGGCATTTTGGAACAGGTAATTAAAAGGAGCTCCCCATGAAAGGTTCAATACTAAAACATCCATTGGTCATTATGAGCGGTGTGGCTGTGGGTGTTGTAATTGGTATATATAATATTCCCTTATCCAATGCCCTTGGGATGAGAAATTTTGCTCAAACTATTTCGCTTCCCGGTCAGCTTTATCTTTATTTCCTTCAAATGACAGTTATTCCTATTATTATAACTGCTATTTCATCAAGCCTTGGAAAATTAATGCGCAATAAAAGCAGCTTGGGATTAATCAGAAAAATAGTCGCTGTTTTTGTGCTCTGTATGATTGTCTGTGCCCTTATAGGTATAGCCGCAGGTTCATTCGGCAAACCGGGAGCTGATCTTAGTGAAGAAACTCATAGTCTTTTGGCAAGACTTCTTTCGTCTGAACAAGACGGAGTTAGCATTCTGGAAATAGCGCTGGGTTCAGGGGATGATTTTATCCATGCAGTTGAACGGCCTGGTATTAGCAGTTTTTTCACAAACATGATTCCTTATAATATCTTTCATGCTTTTACCATGGGCAGTGTAATGTCAATTTTATTCTTCTCCATAATTTTTGGTGTTGCTATAGGTTTTCTACCGGATGAATCTTCTTTGTTACTAATAAATCTGTGTACTGCTATCTTCCAGGCTTTCCAAAAATTAATTGGCTGGTCTTTATATTTGCTTCCCTTCGGCCTTATTTGTTTACTAGCAGGGCAAATTGCCATGGTGGGAGTAAATATATTTGTGGCCATGTCAAAATTTATTTTACTTTATTCAGCGGGAACTGTTGTTATCTTTATTATTTGTACGATTATCATATGGATAAAATCAGGAATACGCAATCCTTTTAAAGTTCTTTCAATTCTTTTTGAACCTATCCTTTTAGCTTTTGCGACACGCAACTCTATGGCCACCCTGCCCAGCGCTATAAACTGCCTGGATAAAGGAATGGGTTTTAATTCTAATTCAGTTAATTTGACTTTACCATTAGGCATGACATTGGGACGCTTTGGTAATATTTTCTATTTTGCCATAGGTGTCTTTTTTATTGCCCAGATTTATAATATGCCGCTTCTTCCTTTACATTATCTAATTATACTGGTGGGAGTGGTATTTGCCGGTACAGCCACAGCCGGGGCTTCCGGGATCGTTACCCTTTCAATGTTAAGTATTGTACTTGATCCCTTAAGCCTTCCTATGGAAGCGGTATTGGTTATTTTTATGGCGATAGATCCAATTATTGATCCTTTTAGGACTTTTCTTATTGTATATGTCAATATGGCCGCCACAACCCTTATTGCTGAACGGGGTGAAAAAGAACGGGAAATTTTTGCTCTGGAAAATGATATAAGAGAGGCAGAACTTAGAATTCAACGCAGTTCCAGAGCGAAACTAGCCGGCACAGCGGACGAAAATGATGAAAAAACTTTTAATGAAATAAACGCAGAAATTGAACACCTTAGGGAAGAAAAGAGACTATTGCTTAAAAGGTCAGAAGGAGGGAAGTTGCTGGTGTACATACAGGATTTTCAAAACCGGCCGCCTCTATTATACCGCCGCAATGGAATACCCGAAGGACTGGAAATTCATTTTCTCAAAGAAATAGGGAGGCGGCTGGACAGAGAAGTAATAATAAAAGACAGTACGACTTTAGAACCTGATGAAAAGGAAAAGATAATAAAGGAAGCGGGTATAATAGCCGGGACCATCACAAGAGCAGCAAGACCTCCTTTAAAAGATTTTACTTTTTCCGACTCCTGGGCATCACTTAAAAACAAAGAAGGGATAAAAATTCCAGTTTGTTTTCTATTATCCAGGACAAACATTAATGCGCCTGAAATAGACAGCGTCATAAAAGATCTTAAAAATGAAAATTTTATAAGATCCATTGCCGGGACTGTTAAATAAAAAAGAGGTTAATTATGAAAAGCATAGGTGTAATCGGAGGAGTAGGTCCGCAGGCTGGACTGGATTTTATCCAGAAAATATTAACGAATACCATAGCAAAGAAGGATCAGGATCATATAAACTGCATGCTTATTTCCTGTCCTTCATTGATTCCTGACAGAACCGGTTTTCTTTTACAAAATGAAGAAGAAAAAATAGAAAATCCTGCATATGGCATGTTCGAGAGTGCCAAATGCCTTTATCTGGCAGGGGTTCGTTATGCGGTTGTTGCCTGCAATACCGCACATTCCAGCCAGATCTATAAGCCTTTCTGTACAATGATAGAAGAGTCTCTTCCTGAATTTAAAATAATAAATATGCTGGAAACCTGTTTAGCGTATATAAAAAAAAATTTGCCTTTAAATACCTCCCGTATCGGCCTTTTGGCTACAAAAGGGACATATAAAAGCAGGGTATACCATGAATATATTAATGCTGATGATAATATTGAGTTGATTGAGCCTGAAATCCAGGGGCAGGAAAGAATTCACCAGGCCATTTACAGTGAAAAATACGGTATAAAAGCTAATTCTAAGGAGATAAAGCCTCAAGCCCGGGACTGGATCAGCTATGAAATATACCGTCTTATAGACAGGGGCGCAGATGCTGTAATTTTAGGCTGTACTGAACTACCCTTGGCTGTACCATTACAAAATTATAATATACCTATTATAGATCCAGGTCTTATTGCCGCAAGGAATTTAATTGAGCTTATAGCCCCAGAAAAGCTCCTGGATAAAAATGAATCATTATAGGAAGTGAACAATGCAATCATTATTCGGGAAACTGTTTTTTTCATTTATATTTTTAATTGTGCTTATAATAGCTTCAGTATTAATTATTTTTACAATTGTTTATTCCAGAAGTTTTGAAGAGCAGGTTATAGCGGAAAACAACAGGCAGGCACTGCATATGAGTCAGTCTCTTTATTCCTTTATAAATGTTGCATATAAAACGGTTGAAGAACTCTCTTTTAACAATGACATTCACACTCTGGAGACTGAGCGGCAGACTCCGGTTCTAGTAGACACCATAAGTAGAAACGACTATTTTGAGCTCCTATATGCTATGGAGATCGGTGGTATGCAGACAGGGCGGTCCTCAGGTACACGGGGTGACAGAAAACAACGCCCCTGGTTCATACACATGGAACGGATTCGACAGCCTTTTGTTTACGAATCCTATTTTTCTGTTGGGACAAATATGCCCACTACTTCAGTTTTTCACCCTATATGGGCAGGGTCGGAAATGATTGGCATCATGGGCGGGGACATAAAACTTGCGGCTCTAAATGACATGGTAATTGATGCCGTTTATGAAGGTTCCTGGACTTATATCCTGGATGGTAATGGTGTAGTTGTCGCTCATCCGGACCATACCTATCTTGAAGAAATTTATAATTATGCAAGAATGACAAGAACCGTCGCTGTTATGAATGCAGCGGGTACCCCTGCTTTAGATGCAGCCGGGAATTTTATCACCCAGGAGCAGCCCATTACAGTATCAGATGCATTTAGAGCCGCTATAACCGATATGATGAGAGGTAATATTGGTTCGACTAAATTCAGAGAAGATGGAAGAATTATATACCTAAGTTATAGACCTGTGGAGCTTGATGGCCGTTCGGATCCATGGTATGTTCTTTCGGTTATTGATGGTAATACTGCAATGCAGACAAGGAACACTATAATACTATTGATCCTTATAAGTTCTTCTGTCATAAGTCTTATAGCCGCTTTCCTGGTCTATTCTGTAGCCAGAAACATCAGTACCCCGATAAAAAGTATATATTCAATTTTACGAAAATTAAAAGAAGGAGATTTATGCCAGATCATAGAGGCAAGAGGCCATGATGAAATCTCCCAAATGACCATGCTTTTAAATGAAACACAGGGAGGAATTAAAGACCTTATTTTAAATGTTAAAAAAGAGGCAGAAATATTATCTGATGTAGGAAACGACCTAGCAAGCGACATGAATATGACCGCAGCATCAATGAACGAAATCACAGAGCATGTTAAAAATATAAAAGAGCGAATCATTAATCAAAGCGCCAGTGTAATTGAAACCCATGCAACTATGGAACAACTGGTATTAAACATCAATAAACTAAACAATCATGTAGAAAACCAAAGTGACAATATTTCCCATGCTTCCAGCGCCATTGAACAGATGGTAGCTAATATTCAATCGGTTAATACAACACTTAGCGGTAATGCCGGAAATGTTAAGATCTTAAATGAAGCCTCTGAAGAAGGCCGCAGGGGATTACAGGAAGTTGCCAATGATATTAAGGAAATCGCCCGTGAATCCGAAGACCTTTTGGAAATCAATGCCGTAATGAACAATATTGCAAGCCAAACCAATTTACTTTCGATGAACGCCGCTATAGAAGCTGCCCATGCAGGAGAATCCGGAAAAGGTTTTGCCGTTGTGGCCGATGAAATCCGTCAATTGGCAGTAAATTCAAGCGGACAATCAAAAACCATAGGCACTGTACTAAAAAAAATAAAAAACTCCATTGACAAAATAACAAAATCTACAGAAAACGTACTCAATAAATTTGAAGCAATTGACTCTAATGTAAAAATCGTAGCTCAGCAGGAAGAGATTATCCGTAATGCCATGGAAGAACAGGGAGTTGGGAGCAGACAGATCCTTGACGGCATTAGTAATGTAAACGAGATAACCCGTCAGGTAAAAAGCGGTTCCAGTGAAATGCTTGAGGGAGCGGAGGAAGTAATCCGGGAAAGTGAAAATCTTGAAAAAGCAACTGCAGATATTACTTCTGGCATGAATGATATGGCGGCCGGAACTGAGCACATAAATTCCGCGGTACATCGGGCTAATGACATAAGCAGTAAAAACCGTGAAGCTATTGGCACTTTAATCCAGGAAGTTTCCAGGTTTAAAGTTTCATAATAAAAAAAAGCCTGATACACTAACTTTGCCAGTGTATCAGGCTTTACATTTCGATAATATCACATAGAGTTAATGCCTCTATGCGAATCCTATTTTAGAATGGTCTATCTGCCAGGTACTTATACTCTTTCCAGACCCTTTCGGTATGAGCCTTGGCAATGTTCAAGAGATTAGCCGCCCTGTTGGCATCAGCGTCCTTAAGGCTGCTGAAGCGGCGCTCCTTGTACATGAAGTCTTCAACGCTGGTGGTGGGATCCTTGCAGTCAAGCTGGAAGGGGTTCTTGCCCTGGGCTTTGAGCCTTGGGTCATAACGATAAACAGGCCATATACCTGAAGTAACTACGGCTTTGCCCTGTTCCAAGCCTTTGCTCATGTCAATGCCGTGGGCAATACAATGGGCGTAGGCGATGATAATGGAAGGTCCGTCATAGGACTCAGCTTCCTGTAATGCCTTGATGGTTTGTCTCATGTCATAGCCCAGAGAAACCTTACCTACATACACATGACCGTAACTCATGGCAATGGCGCCCAGATCCTTCTTGGTTGTTTCCTTACCGGCATAGGCAAACTTGGCAATTGCACCTACAGGAGAGGCTTTGGACATCTGGCCACCGGTATTGGAGTAAACTTCTGTATCCATTACAAGGAGATTAACGTTTTTATTGCAGGCAATAACGTGATCTAGGCCTCCAAAACCTATGTCATAAGCCCAACCATCACCGCCAAATCCCCAAACTGAACGCTTCACAAAGTGATCAGCCAAGGAGAGCAATAATTTTGCCGTCGGCTTGGAATCGTTCTTTAAAGCCGCTTTAAGTTCATCAACGTTTTTGCGCTGAGCTTCGATAGCCTCGTTGTTCTCCTGATTATTAGCCAGAAGTTTGTCAATGATGGAAGCCGCAATACCTTCTGACTTTGCCTTTACTGCCATTTCCCTGGCGTGTTCAGCAAGCTTGTCACTGGTAATGCGCAGACCATAGGTAAATTCGGCAGTATCCTCAAAGAGGCTGTTAGACCATACAGGTCCCCGGCCGTCAGAACGTTGACAATAAGGTGTGGTAGGAAGATTTCCGCCGTAAATTGAGGAACAACCTGTGGCATTGCCGATAACCATACGGTCGCCGAAAAGCTGGGTAAGGATCTTTATATAAGGTGTCTCGCCACAGCCGCCGCAGGCTCCGGAGAATTCAAAAAGAGGCCGTTTAAAGGCCAAACCTTTAACGGTTCCCAGATCGAGTTCTGAATCCGGAACTTCTGGTAAGGTAAGGAAATAATCCCAGACTTTTGCCTGTTCCGCATGGAAGGCAGGATCACCGGCATATGCTTTCCAGCTAAGAGCCACAGGCTTTGATGTGTCTTTGGACATGGGGCAAACATTGAAGCAGACCCCACATTGGTAACAATCCTCTGCGCCAATAGCAAGGGTGGTTTTTACCCCATCCACTGCTTTTGCCTTAGGTTTGATTTCCGCAGCTTTGAAGCCCGGAGGAGCGGCGGCAACTTGAGCATCTGTAAGATTCTTAAAACGCATACAAGCATGAGGGCAGACTGTTACACATTGACCGCATTGGATACAGACATCGGAGTTCCAAACTGGGACCTTTTCTGCCACTGACCGTTTTTCGTATTGGGTAGTAGCAGTGGGGAATGTTCCATCGTTGGGGATCTTACTTACTGCAAGCTTATTACCTTGTTGTCTGGATACAGAGCCGAGCACTTCTTTAATCCAGGGATCTGTGGCTCTTTCAAAAGGCGGTTTCATATGGTGGTTCCCCTCGGTAGAGGAGGGATAATTTACCACTTCCACCGCGCCCAGGGCTTTGTCGATGGTGTTGAAGTTTGCTTCGATTACTTTTTGACCCCTTTTACCATAAGCTTCCTCAACATACTTCTTCATGAGCGGCACTGCTTCAGCTTCGGGAAGAATCCCTGAGATCTTGAAATATGCAGCTTGCATGACAGTGTTGATGCGGTTCCCCATGCCGGTTTCGCTGGCGATTTTTGCGGCATTGATTACATAGAACTTGAGCTTCTTGTCGATGATCCGTTTCTGGGCCTCAACAGGGAGTTCCTTCCATACGTCAACAGCACTAAATGGACTGTTCAGGAGGAAGGTACCGCCATCTTTTGCAAAGGCCAAAAGGTCGTAAATTTCCATGTAGGAGAACTTATGACAGGCAAGGAAGTCTGCATTATTAATTAAATACGGCCGGCGTATGGCTTTATCGCCAAAACGCAGGTGAGAAACCGTAAAACCTCCGGATTTTTTAGAGTCATAGGAGAAGTAAGCCTGTATAGAGAGTTCCGGTTTCGCTTGTCCTATGATCCTAATAGAGTTTTCGTTTGCACTTACTGTACCGTCTGCACCAAGGCCGTAGAACATGGCTTCGTTCAGGCCTTCAATGTTAATTACAAAGTTTTCATCGTATTCAAGGCTCTTACCAAGCAGATCGTCATTGATGCCAACTACAAAGTTGTGGATTTTTTTACCCGAAAGGTTATCAAAAACCGCTTTTACCATGGCAGGGGTAAATTCCTTGGAACCTAAACCATAGCGTCCGCCTAATATTATCGGGTTACCTGAGTATTTACCCGCAGCCTGCATCTCTGCAATGGCAGTTCTTACATCTTCGTAAAGCGGTTCGCCCGGGGCTCCCGGGTCTTTAGTCCGGTCCAGGACCGCGATTGATTTTACTGAAGCGGGCAGTGCTTTTACGAAAAGTTCTAAACTAAAGGGCCGGAAGAGCCTTACTTTAAGTACGCCTACCTTTTCTCCCTTTGTCAGAAGATAATCAACGGTTTCATGGCAGGTATCCCCGCCAGAACCCATAATAACGATGACTTTTTCTGCGTCTGCTGCACCTACATATTCATATAAATGATAGGCCCGGCCTGTAAGCTTGGCAAATTTGTCCATTTCTTCCTGAACAATCCCCGCGGCTTTAAGATAATAAGGATTTACTCCCTCTCTGCCCTGGAAATAAGTATCAGGGTTCTGGGAAGTTCCCCGGATATTGGGTTTCTCCGGAGTTAAGCCTCTTTGACGATGGGCAATAATCATTTCGTCGGTAACCATTTGACGCATTACATCAAAGGAAACCTCTTCTACTTTCTGCATTTCGTGGCTGGTCCTAAAACCATCAAAGAAGTGAAGGAAGGGAACTCTTGAACGAAGGGTAGAAGAATAGGAAATAGTTGCAATATCCATTACTTCCTGGACATTGTTAGAGGATAGCATTGCAAAACCGGTCTGGCGGCAGGCCATTACATCCTGGTGATCTCCAAAAATACAAAGAGAACTGGTGGCCAGAGCACGGGCAGCGATATGAAACACCGAGGGGGTTAATTCCCCGGCGATCTTGTACATATTGGGTATTTTAAGTAAAAGACCCTGGGAAGCGGTAAAAGTGGTACTCATTGCCCCAGCGGTCAGGGCGCCATGAACAGTTCCGGCAGCACCTGCCTCAGATTGTAATTCTACAACTTCCGGGACAGTTCCCCAGACATTTTTTCTGCCCTGGGCGGAAAGTGCATCTGATATCTCCCCCATATCACTAGACGGGGTAATCGGATAAATCGCGATTACTTCACTCAACGCATGAGCCACATGAGCCGCAGCGCCATTGCCATTAATCATTACCATGTTTTTATCAGCCATTCTGCTCCTCTTTTTTGGAAGGTTTTGACTTATTTTACCTTGTAATAATGAAAAAAACAAGTAGAGCTTGACATAAAATATAGAATCATCATAAGCTCCCATAGTGTTCCATGAGGGAAGGTTTTTATTTCAGCATAAGCCGGGAAGGTAATCAATCATTATTCCGTTTTCATGGCCGGAGTCAACAGGTTCCGGACTTTAGACGCTTTACCGGCACAGAACGCGAATTGCTTAGGGAATTTATCGCCCGGAAACAAGCTCAGCATTATGCATATAATTTTGATGATACAGATGATGAGGCTCTGATAAACCCTGACGAACGGCTTATCAGACAGGCCCTTGGGGCCGGTTTACTGCGTAATACTCAGGGACAAACTTTAAAGGAAACAGAGGGCACATTCTGCTGTACTTTATGCATTGAAGATCATGGTAATAATTATATAAATGTTTCTCTGGTATTGCAGGACGAATCGGAAGCAATTATTGCAATTGGAAAGAAACCAGAGCAAAAACAGAATAAAAATTCCGTAAAAGCTTCTTTACCTAACTTTCATACTTTATCCCCAAATTTGGCTATTGCAAGTAATCAAATATATTCTATTGAAAACCTGGGATTACACTGGTTCGATACAGACAGGATTCAAGGGCGTTTACAAAAATCCGAAGCCCCTGTCTATCTTTCTTTGGTTTTTTCCACCTTTAATAACCTCAAATTATTATACGATGGCTGGACTATGCGGAAAATTAGACCTGCATCTGCTTTACCAGCCCTTTTGTTCATGGAAATTGACCGATATAAGTATTTACATGTAAGACCTATCAGTTATCTTAGGGGTTTTCCGCCTCTATTTCTAGAAAACGAAGAAATTGTTTCTGTAGTAGAAATGAATGAAAATGATAAAATAATAGGTATTGCAGAAGTGATTTTCCCGGAACCGCCGGAAGAACTTTTTAGTTCAATGTTAAGACAGGGGAACAAAGAAGCAGCCGGAAAATCAATATATGAAGAAAATGGGCGTTTTATTATTGCCCCTCTTTTTGCGGGAAAATTTTTTGGAGAACATATAACTGAACTGGCAGAACGTTTCGTTCTGCTGGAGACCCAAGTTTTAAAAGATTATAAGTTAAAATTTTCAAAGCCCAGGGTAAGACTCTCTATGGGGAAAGGTATAGATTATCTTACAGGGAATGCAGAAGTCGAGCTAGAAGGGGAAAACTTTTCCTTTGCCCGTTTTATGGCTGAATACCGGAAAACTGCCTGCATTACTTTATCTGATGGCAGCCGAGTCTTTCCAGACAAGCGGACTATGGACAGACTGGAAAGGCTTCTCTCTCAAATCAAAGGGGAAGAAACAGGCTTAGAACTTTCATTTTTTGATATTCCCCTATTACTTCAAGATGATTCCATAGAAATTGAAGGTATAGCCTGGGAAGAAGCCCGTCCTTTTTTTAGTAATTACAATACAATCAATAAACGCCATGGAGCCTGGTCTCTGGAAAAGGGTAGTCTTAGACCTTACCAGGAATACGGGGTACGATGGCTTGATTACCTTAGAGAATATCAAATGGGGGCTTGCCTGGCAGATGAGATGGGATTAGGTAAAACCATACAGGTTATTGCCTTGCTCCGCTCCCTTTATGCAAAAACTACCAGAGGAAAAAACTTAGGTAAATGCCTCATTCTCTGCCCAAAAACCTTAGTATTTAACTGGGCTGCCGAACTTGACAGATTCGCACCGGAATTACCTTATACAATACATTATGGGAGTGAAAGGGAAATTTCCGGCCTTGAGGGAAAAGAATTCAATATAATTTTAAGCACTTATGCAACCCTGCGGCGGGATGTGGAGGATTTTAAAAAAATAAAATTCTTCTATATTATATTAGACGAATCTCAAAACATAAAAAATTTAAGCACCCAAACCTCTGCAGCAGTTCTTTCTCTAAAGGCTGATCATAAATTGGCCCTTAGCGGTACGCCGGTGGAAAATAACCTGGGAGAACTTTACAGTTTGTTTCGTTTCCTTAACCCTCATTTTTTTGGCTCTGAAAAATCTTTTAACCAGCGCTATCTTCAACCTATTCAGAATTCAACCAATAATGATGCTTTGCGGGATCTAAAAACGCGGATCTATCCCTTTATGCTTCGCCGTATAAAACGTGACGTCCTTAAGGAATTGCCGGATAAAACAGAAGAAACTGCTCATATTGAACTTGAAGAAACACATTTGACTGTATATCATCAACGCCGGCAGGAGTATAAAAGGCTGATCAACGGGATCATTTCCGATGGTGAGTATTCCAAGTCTTCATTTTTTATTTTTAAAGCTCTTTCAGAACTCCGTCGTCTGGCTAGTGTCCCTGAAGCAGATGGTGAATATGGCGGCCCTTCGGCAAAAAGGCAGTACTTGAAAGATATGGTTTCTGAACTGGTCCAGAATGAGCACAAATGTCTTATTTTTACCAACTTTTTAGCTTCTGTGGATCTGGTAAGCCAGGATCTGGCAGCCATGGGTATTCCTAATTTAACCATGACCGGGGCAACCATAGATCGTCAATCATTAGTCCGGCGTTTCCAGACTGACAACGATGTAAAAGCTTTTATTATGACTTTAAAAACAGGCGGTACAGGGCTTAACCTTACTGCTGCTGATTATATCTTTATCTTTGACCCCTGGTGGAACAGTGCTGCGGAAAACCAGGCTATAGATCGGAGCCATCGTATAGGACAACTAAACCCTGTATTTTGTTACCGCCTTATCGCTAAAGATACTATTGAAGAGCGGATCATGGAATTGCAAAAAAGGAAGTCCGATCTTGCCGGAGCTTTGCTCTCTGATGACACCGGCGCATTGAAAACCCTAACACCGGATGATGTTGCATATCTTGTGGGAGATTATTAATGGAACTTTTTGAAAGGGAACTAAAAAGAGCACAAGGAATAAAAACAAAAATTCCCGGTACATTAAAGCCCGCTGAGAACAGAAAACAAAAACTGGTGGAATACCTTACCGCATTTACAGTAGAAGAAATTAAAAAATTATTCAAACCCCTTTTAGGAAGAAATCCAACTGTAATTAAAAAAAGCGACCTTATTAATATATTAGCAGAAGCTTTGACTTTTTCCACAGTAGAACAATTTGAAAAATGGTTTTTTACCTTACCTGAACTAACCCAGGAAATATTTTATGAAGCTGCATTTAGGGATTATGTACCAATAATACCTCTGGAAAAAAAATGGGCTGTCTCCTTGAAAAATAAGAAAACAAACTATTGGCAGTCAAAATGGGAATTTAAGGAAGAGTTCAATCTTGGTTTTCTATTCATTTACGATAATTATGGCTGTCCGATTACCACTATCCCTAAATTTCTACATTCTATCCTGAGATTATGGCTGGCAGCTCCTTTATATAATTTACCGGATTGCAAAATTCAAGACCAACCCAGCTCTTTTAATAATGGTATTTTAATTTCTGAAAGCTTCCCTCTTCTTTGTGATGCTTTAAGAAGCAGCTTTGAAGGATTAAAGGAATCAGATCTGGAAAGGAATCTTCGAACAGGTTTAAAAAAAAGTGTTATTAAAGAACTGCGTTCAAGTACCGGTTTTTTATCTTTTAATATTATTGACCAAAAACAAAGCGGTATTGATTTAGAGCCGGACAGTATTGATCTGGCTGCCCGCTTTATCCTGTGTATGTGTAAGTATAAACCTAAACGTCCCATAGACGGACAAGAAGGGATAAGGGATATAGTAAAAGCTTTTTTCAGTGAAACTTCTCAATACACTAAAAGTTGGAATCAACCGGATCGTGCTTTTCTTGAATACACAATTTGCATTGATCATTTAAGCAGGCCAAAGGGAAATTATGAATATGACAAAAAAGAACTGCCTGCTTCCAGAAAAATGTTTCAAAAAATTCTTTTATATGTAGCCCAGGATGGCGGTTGGTTTGATGCAGATAAATTGGCAGAACATATCAGAATTTCTGGAAATGCATTTACATTTTCAAATCTGGAATCAAACTTAAAATTAAAAGCAAAAATACTAAAAATTGAAGATCATACATTTAAGGATGATTACAGTCATGAAATTCTACCTTTGGGACTTTTGTATTATTTTATTTTAGTACGTCCCCTTTTTAAAGCATATTGTTATATATTTGCAGTTCTGGGCTTATTGGAAATTACCCAGGTTACACCTCCTTTAGTTCGAAGATACAATGAAAAGCAGTATCCAATTTCGCCTTATGATTCCCTAAAAGCAATCCGGATCACAGAATTGGGACGCTGGTGTCTGGGTTTAACAAACGAACGCCCTCCTAAACCTTCTCAGGAATATCACGCTATCGCAGATCGGGAACTTTTATTAGTCACAGTCCAGGGAAATTCATTGGAGCGGCAGGTATACCTTGATAAAATAGGACGGCGTTTGGGAGAAGACCGCTGGCGTATAAGTCCTGGTACATTTATTGCGGGCTGCACAAATAAAAACCAACTTACAGAAAGGATCGAAAGGTTTAAAAAGCTCATAGATCCAAATCCTGCACCTCACTGGGAGCAGCTTTTTAAAAAAGTCCTTGAACGTTCAGGTTTATTCAGTAATAACCGCTCTGATATATTGGTTTATAACCTGCCGGAAAGCCAGGAAATAATGAATGAACTACTTGCAGACCCGGAACTAAAACGTGTTGCCCGAAGAGTTGAAGGAAGAATGCTGGCAATAGCTTCCAAAGACCAGAAGAAGTTCTTTGCCCTGTTAAATGAGCATGGTATTGCTCAATTAAAATAACCTAATTAGCTGATACTTTAAGCCAATTTATAATATCCTGTATAAGGGTCTGTGTATCTTCAATAAATGCATCATTTTCTGCCAAAATACCCGGTAAATTTCCTGCTTTTGCCATCGTTTCAAGTTTCAAAGCCTTTTTATTTATATCCTCTGCAGCAATGGTCCCGCTGATACTTTTAATACCATGTACAATGATAGCATAATCAGCTAATTTTTCCATTGTAAGGTTCCCGGCAAAAAGGGATCGCAGCTTTGATAAAACTTCTGGTGTGTTGGCAGCAAAGGATTCCAATACACTAATGTAGATATCCATCTCTCCGCCATAAAGATCAATCCCGGCATCCATGTTTACACCGGGAATATTTGCTGCCGGTATTTCAGTTTGTTCCTGCTGTAATTCATTTGAGGATTTTTTACGGATCCATTTCTTTACGATAGAATCCAGCATATAAATATTTATGGGCTTGGACAGGAAAGCGTTAAATCCTTTATCCAGAAACATTTGCTCATTTCCTACAAGGGCGTTAGCTGTCAGGGAAATAATAGGCAAATTCTTTACATAATCAGAATCCAGACTGCGAATAAGCCTTGTGGCTTCTATGCCATCCATTTCTGGCATCATATGATCCATAAAAACAGCGTCATATAAAGGCTTACCGGCTTTAATTAAATCAAGAGCTGCCTGCCCTGAACTGACACAATCAACCTGCATTTTGTATTTACCCAACATACCTGATGCGACATCTAAATTTGTCGGGAAATCGTCAACAACCAATACCCTGGCATAACTTAAATCCGGACGTACAAGTTTAGCAGAATTTTGCTGCTTGTGATCTATATAACGGAACCTGCGCAGATTATCAACTAAATCTTTGCCCAGGACTTTATCACCTACTAAACCTTGCCTGATACTTACATGGAAAGAAGTGCCTGCGCCGTATTCACTTTCAACAGTAATATCACCATCCATCATATTCACAAGTCTTTTTGTAATAGCCAGACCTAAACCTGTCCCTTCGATTTCGCGGTTAGCTTTTGTATCTACCTGATTATACTCAGAAAAAAGCTTTTTTATATCTTCTTCTCTAATACCTATGCCAGTGTCGCTGACCGAAAAAGTGATAAGGTAGAAGTGAGAAGGTAGAAATGTATTTTTATCTTCTGCTTTCTCACTTTTCACTTCTAACTTAACTGTCCCTTCATTAGTATATTTAAAAGCGTTGGAAAGGAGATTATTAAAAATTTGCTTTACCCGCAATTCATCGCCATAAAGCTCTTCCGGAAAATTTTCATTTATTTCTACAATAAATTCAATTGGTTTACTTTCAAGGCGGATCATATTTAAAGTGATAATGTCATTAAATAAACTTGCGGTATTGTAATTAATAGGTATTAAATCGAGCTTGCCTGCTTCAATTTTGGAAATATCCAACACATCATTTACAATCCCCAATAAAAGTTCACCTGCGGCATTTATTTTTTTTATATCTTCCTGTACTTCACCTGGCAGATTACCATCCTCCATCCTCAGATCAGTCAGACCTACAACAACGTTCAGAGGTGTTCTCATTTCATGACTCATATTGGCAAGGAAAGTACTTTTATACCTGGAGTTTTTTTCCGCATCCTCTTTTAAAGCTGCTATTTCTTCAAAAGGTTTTTTTACAAAAATCGAAGCTATTACTGCGGCAATAATGCTTAGGAAAAAGGCGACAAGGCCGACAACAAAGAGCCCTCTGTCTATATCTCTAAAAGGACTTTCCGGTAAAGGTGCGATGATTCCCATACCCCAGCCTTCTAAAGATGCAGTAACAGGCTTGAATGAACACAATCTTGGTACCCCATCAGTAGAAAAATATCCGGTTCCGGTTTCATGATCTACAACCCGCCTTAAAACAGCCGCTACTTCATTAAATGATTCATCGTTTTCAGCCAAGGCCAAAAAGTTTAAACGGCTTTGCACCCATCCCTCGCGAATATTGGCAACCATATTTCCATTTTCATCAGTTATAAAAATATGACCGGATTCCCAAATCACAAAAGTGGAAACCCGCTGACTAAAATACATCCCGGGAAGAGTAAGAACCAGTATTCTCTCCCCATCTGATATGGGTGCTGAAAGATAAAATACCATTCCAAGATCCGATGGAACAGTTGAAGAAATTGTCATTCTCCCATAAGAAAAAGCCTGTTTGATATATATATTATCAATTAACTCAGGGTTTGCCGGCATTTCTCCCACAGATACAATAAGCTCTCCACTGACATCCAGCACCGCCATACCTATAAATTCGGGGTTTAAAATTTTCTGAATAGATAAATTTTCGATCCATTCCCTTTCAATAGTATTTTCCAGATTATTTACAATTATGGAAGCTTTTAATTTAACTATTTCTATTTCACTGCTGATAAAATGGTCGGCAATATCAGCCACAACCATCATGTCCGTTTCCTGTGATCTGGTAATATTATCTCTTACAAAAGCGATTCCTGCTGAAACACTGAACAAAATTATTAATACATTAGTAAGTATAATAACAAAAATAATTCTTAGTCTGATTGACATAATATAACCTCAATAATATTTAATTCTTGATAGGGAATTTTCGGTATAAAAAGCTTAACACAGATAAACATAATAAAACAACAGCTTCCTGTTTTCAGCCCTTTACTTTATACTGAAAAACATGAAGCAGAAACCGCCTCTTTATCTGATAGACGCCTACGGACTAATTTACCGATCTTATTTTGCCTTTCTCAGCAGGCCCCTGCGAAACCTGGAGGGGAAGAATATATCAGCATTATTTGGTTTCGCCCGGACTCTGATTAGCCTTTTGGATGAGGGAGCCCCTGCTGCAAAAGAAGATGCAAAAGATGCATCAGAAACAATATTGGAAAAACCAAAATTCCTGGCCGCAGTTTTTGATTCCAAAGCGGCTACCTTTAGGCATAAAATGTACAGTGAGTATAAAGCCACCAGGCTAAAGGCACCTGAAGATCTCCATGCTCAAGTTCCATTGATTGAAGAATTCCTAAAAGCCCTGGGTATCCCTTCTCTGGTTCATGATGGTTACGAAGCAGATGATATAATTGCCACTCTGGCAGAAAAATGCAGGATTGAAAACAGGCAATGTTATATCCTTTCTTCTGATAAAGATCTGCTCCAACTGGTTGGAAACGGAATTTGGGAGCTACGGCCTTCAAAATCCAATAAAACAGAAGGAACCCTGCCCTTTGAGCTTATTGGTTCTGCAGAAGTTAGAAGTGAATGGGGGGTAGGACCAGAGAAAATTCTGGATCTGCTTTCCCTTACCGGAGACAGTTCTGATAATATACCAGGGGTTAAGGGGATAGGGGAAAAAACCGCTATTAAACTGATGAGCCGTTATGGTTCCCTGGATGAAATTTATAAAAACATAGCCGGTATTGAAGGTGCAATAGGGAAAAAACTAGCTGAAGGAAAAGATAGCGCATATTTTTCCCGATCTTTGATTAAACTTGAGAATCAGGTTCCTTTAAAAATTAAATCGATTGATGAATTGACAGTGGAAAACCTGAACCGCTCTACAGGAGCAAAAATCCTCCTGCGGGAAGGTATAAGGCAGCCTGCACGGCAGTTGGATCCAAGCCAAAGCATCGAAAATAAAAAACAAGAAACCACCCAGGAAAATACTCAGAAACCTCAAGTCTGTCAGAATGAAAATACTGTAGATACCGCTCTTTTGGGAGATGGAATTTACAAAGTAATTAACAGTATCGAAGAACTGGAAGGTCTTTTGAGAAAGGCCCGAAAGCAAAAACTCCTGGCCCTGGACTTTGAGACTGACTCTCTGGATGCCTGGAACGCACGGCCTATTGGCCTGGCCTTATCTATAAAGCCAAAAGAAGGATTTTACGCACCTTTGGCAGCCCATGGAGAAGAAGCCTTTCTGAATCCCGATCTGGTCCAGGAACTCCTTATACCAATTTTTGAAGACCAGGAAATGACTATAGCCGCGCATAATGCAAAATATGACTATAAAGTTTCCCGGGGTTGGGGAATAAAGCGATGGAACTGTAAAATTTGGGACACTATGGTAGCCGCCTGGCTTCTTGACCCTGAACGAAACAATTATTCCCTTGATTCTCTTTCGCCATTTTACTTTGGTAAAATACCAATTGCATATAAAGATATAGTTCCTAAAGGCAGCAACTTTGATTCAGTTCCCCTGGATATTGCCTGTTCCTATGCTGCAGAAGATGCAGACCTTTGCCTGAGATTAAAAAATCACCTTGAAACAGGCATGAAAAAATCTAATTCCTTGGAACTTTTCTTGAAACTTGAAATGCCCCTCCTACCCATCCTGGCAGAAATGGAAGGAGCAGGTATAAAAATAAATACTGAAACCCTAGAAACCTATGGAGTCGAGTTAGGTAAAGAATTGGATTCAATTCAAACTAAAACCTATAAAACAGTAGGACATGAGTTTAACCTCTCTTCAACTCAACAGCTCCAAAAAGTACTTTTTGAAGAACGGAAACTCAAGCCACTAAAAAAAACTAAGACAGGCTTCTCTACTGATGCAGTGGCTCTGGCGGAATTAGCACGGGAAGATGAAGTACCTGCCTTAATTTTACGGCATCGCACATTGTCGAAACTAAAATCAACTTATGTTGATGCCTTGTCTACACTGGCAGATAAAGAAGGAAGAATTCACACAAACTTAATCCAGACCGGAACTGCAACAGGCCGTCTTTCCAGCCGGGAACCTAATCTGCAGAATATTCCAATCCGGGATGAGGAAGGCCGTCGTATCCGGGAAGCCTTTATTGCCAAACCAGGCTGGTTGCTTGTCTCTGCAGATTATAGCCAAATAGAGCTTGTGGTCCTTGCCCATCTTTCAGAAGATAAGAATCTCATTGAGGCATTTAAGGAGGGTAAAGATGTCCATGCCCGGACTGCTTCCCTAATTTTTAAAATTGACGAAAATAAAGTTTCCTCTGAACAGCGGCGGATTGCCAAAACTATTAATTTTGGGGTGATGTATGGTATGAGCGCATTCAGGCTGGCTAACGAATTGCATATCAGCCGTACTGATGCGGCGGCGTTCATAGAGGCCTATTTTAGAACTTATTCCGGAATCCATTCTTTTATAGACAGTTTAATTAAAAGGACCGAAGAAACAGGTTTTGCCTATACTATTTTGGGCCGGCGGCGTTTTATTCATAATATAAATTCTTCGAATAAAACTGAAAAGGCCGCAGCCGAAAGAATTGCGGTTAATACACCGATCCAGGGTTCTGCAGCTGATATAGTTAAAACTGCTATGATTAAACTTGACCAGGCACTTATTGCCTCAGAATACCCTGTTTCCCTGCTTTTACAAGTACACGATGAACTTATTTTGGAATGCAAGCGGGATGCTGCAAATAAAGTTGCCGAATTAGTCCGTAAGGAAATGGAGAATGCGATCAAGCTTAAAGTCCCTCTAAGGGTAAGCGTGGAAACCGGCAAGAGTTGGGGGGACTTCCATTAAAGTAAAAACAGGGCAAAAAAAAGCCTGGCAGCTACCTACTTTCCCACCCCTTAAAGGGGTAGTATCATCGGCGTAAGAAGGCTTAACTTCCGAGTT
>Ga0099364_10002066_pt1 | contig 32309 bp, 27 predicted proteins | sample TergutTh196P3_FD_73070 | JGI IMG/M metagenome (GOLD analysis project Ga0099364, IMG submission 73070) | Microcerotermes parvus P3 segment gut microbial communities from Pointe-Noire, Republic of the Congo - Th196 P3 | ecosystem: Host-associated > Arthropoda: Insects > Digestive system > Gut ... | reverse complement strand
AAAAATAAAAAAAAAAATTAGTAATTAAAAGATATGATATAAAATTTGTATTGAAGTGAACGATGTACAGCATATAGGTTTTTTGGGGGGGGGGGGGGGGGGTATATATACCACATATGGTGGTAATATTATGCGGAAATAGGATTTTATGAAAACTAAGCTGCATAAATAAGATCGTAGCACTGTGAAGTGGAAATAGTCAAGGACTTTTTAGGCAATTAGAGTAGTTTAACTACAGCATTAAGCGAAATTTAATAATTCCCTGCAATAAATAGAAAAAAATTACCAAAGAATAAATATACAAAAAATCCATTATTTCTCTTATAACACTTGACTTTTTAGAGTTTTTCAGTATATTATATATATATCCATCTAAAAATTATTATTTACCAACACGAAAGCATACGCTGATAGCGTTATTTTGTTTAGCTGTCAATTTGTTCACGCTTGGTAAATTCCTTGTTAGTATTTTAGAAAGGAAAACCTCATGGAAATTATACGAAATGATGTTAAAAAATTGAGGGACATATTAAAGGAAAATATAAAAAATTACAGGCTCAAACGAAAACTCACCCAATCGGAACTGGCGGGCAGAGTGGGTATTTCAATAAATTTTCTAAGTGATATAGAAAATGGTAAAAGATGGATTTCTCCGGCAAGCATAATTAAATTCTCCAGAGTCCTGAACATAGAACCCTATGAGCTATTTAAACCGGCCGAAGCCATTAAACCCACAGTTTTGGCAATACTATCAAAATACAATGATGAAGTTATTCAGGCAGTCTCAACCTGTATTAAGCAAATACATGATTCTTACCGGTCAAATAATGATACAGATACATGCGATAAATCAATGGCCATAATGGATTGAAAGTATAATGTACTATGCTACTTTAAAACGTGATACTTCCCTGGTTAAGAGGCTTATAGCTTCCTGATTCCTGTTACTTAGTTCATTAACATGATGAACTGCCTTGTTAATTTGATCTGTTCCGGAAGCCATGTCGTTTATTCCTCCGCTTATCTCATTGGTAGTTTTCTGAAGACTATTGGCTTCAAGGATCACTTCCTTGGCTCTTTCAAGCATTTTTTGTGATACTTGTTTTACCTGCTGGGTTGTCTCGTTTACATGGCCTATGGCTTCAAGAATTTGCTTGCTTCCCTGACCCTGTTCCTCCATGGAACAGCGTATGTTCTCTTCCTGTTGGGAAACAATTTTTATACTTGAATCAATAGCCTCGAACTTATTAAGTACATTGTTTGTGGATTGTGAAATTTTATCTATGGAGCTTTTTATCTTTTTGAGTACTATGCTGATTGTCTTGGACTGCCCGCTGGAATTTTCGGCGAGCTTTCTTATTTCATCTGCAACAACGGCAAAGCCCTTACCCGCCTCTCCTGCATGAGCCGCCTCAATGGCAGCATTCATCGAAAGAAGATTGGTCTGGCTGGATATGTTCTGCATAACAGAGTTTATCTCCAAAAGCCCCTCGGACTCTCTTGCGATTTCCTGAATATCCATGGAAACTTCCTGCAGTCCGCTTCTGCCTACCTCTGATGCAAGGGTTAATTCATTAACATTCTCACTGTTTTTTACAAGGGTCTGGGTAACTGATTGAATGTTTGCAAGCATCTCTTCTATTGCTGATGAAGACTGTGCAATACTGGAAGTTTGAATCTCCACATGATCATAGAGCGTGTTGATACTGGCAGTAATATTCTCCATGGTTTCATTGGTTTGATTAACGCTTGTACTCTGGTTAACCATCCTTTGTTTAATATCCTGTATATGTGTTGTGATCTCACTCATCTCTGAAGCTGTATCAGTCATATTGCGGGTTAGGTCCAGACCTATATCCGAAAGTGAATTGGTCTCGCTGCTTATGTTCAGGACCATTTCTTTTATTTTTCCTATTGTCTGGTTAAAATAACGTGCCATCCTGGAGATTTCGTCATTTCCTTTTTCGGCAATTGTATTAGTCAGATCACCTTCTCCGCGTGCAATGTCTTTAAGCGTATCTGCAACTTCTACGATGGGTTTTATAATCTTGCGAAGCAGGAAGATCATGTTAAAGATTGCAATAACAAGAACCACAGCAAGTACGATAAAAACTACGTTCTGAGCAGTTTGCTGTCTGGCTGAAGCTTCAAGCATGGTTCTTTCTGTCCGCTCATAGACTCTCCTCTGGAATTCATCCATGGGCGCCATTATTTTTCTGACTTCCTCAAAATAGTCATCACTGAACACAAGGCTTAATGCCAATTCCCTGTCAGGCACTCCATAGATTGTGTACTCACCTCTTTCATCCATAAAGACGCCCTTAACTGCATTCATAGCCCGTACTTCCAGGGCAACAAGGTCATCTGAAAGAGCGTTGGCTTGCTGAACCAACAGGAATTCTTCGTCAGTAATGCCATACTCCCTGAGCAGGTCAAGCAGTACCCTATATTCGCCGGGCGCAACAGATGCGTCCATGGGTCTTGGCACTTGACCGGAGCGTATTGCCAGTACCAGGTTGTAGGCATTTTCCGCCGAAGCCGCACCTGTAGCAGCATACACGCGTACCTGGGTGGTTAGGTCCTCTGAGCTCTTGCGTAGTTCATTAACAAGTATATTGCTGAAGAACCTGCCGGATGCCGCTTCATTGACTTCTGCGTTTCTCTGTGCAAGAGAAAAAAGAAAAGCTGCTGCAAGAACTACGGCAGTAACAGTAATGGAATTTAAAAATATCGTTGATGCCTTAATCGTCATGTAGACTCCCTGTGTAGAAAAATTATGTTATATTAATTTAGGAATACCTCTTAACAATAATTCATAAATTTTCAGAAAAAATAAAGTGATCGCTTGAAGCAATTCTAGATATAAGTTATAAAAATTTTTAATTTTTGTCAATATATGGTCATTATAGATTGAATAGTTTTGATTCAAAAAAAACCCGCCGGAACTTTTCAGTACAGGGCGGGTTTAGTAAATGCGGCAATACGCCGCAAGATTAATTATCTTTATCTTGTAAAGCTAAGGTTTTCGTTAGATCCCCAGAAAGTTTGCATTTGCCCTGATAAGGTGTTCCCGCTTACAGTAAAAGCCATGGTATAAGAGTATACACCTGTGGAGAAAGTCCCGCTATTGGATGCAAAGGTGAAAGTCCCATGATCTACATCCCCATCATCATCAATAACATAAACCCTGTCATTTACGAAAATCAAAGTCCAGCCTCTGGGGCCTTCCCATGTTCCGTTAATCTGACTGGGGGCAGCACGGCCTGTGCTTCTTGTAAATGTTATGGATTCAGGGCCTTCAGTTAAAGTCAGGGTATTCCCGCTTATGGAAATGTTTGCAACATCACCATACATCCTGATCGTTCCTGTATTCCCGCTCATGTTTACCATACCAACATCTGAATAACCGCTGATAGTAAAAATACCTCTAACACCGCTTAGGTAAAGACTGGCTTCTTCTCCGTAAAAAGTCCCTATCCAAAGCCCTTCGTAACCTGAAGAGCCGCAGCCGGCAAGTAAGAATACCATAAGCAATGAAAAAATAAGCTTGTAGATTCCGTGTTTCATTTAATTAACTCCTTTGATTTAGCAAGCAGAAATGCAAGCCTAAATGAATTATATATTTATATATATTGTAGAAAAAAGAACAAAAAAGTGCAATTGGGTAAACAGACCCAAAAAAACCCGCCTATGTATAGACGGGTTAATTCTTAATATGCCGCTTTAATTATAGACCGGCAACTTTGGTATTAATTGTCTGCATGGCTGTGGCTAAGCGTGTTGATAAAGCTGCATATCTTGTTGTGTCCTGTAAGGTCCAGGCTGTATTGGTCTGAATGGCAACTGCTCTTTCTGCAAACTGAAGTGACCTCTGTGATAAGGGCATAACATCCATGGCTGTAATGGTGGCTCTGGCAGCAAGGGTTTCTGCTTCAACAACCAGGGCCTCATAAGTCCTAAGGAACTCATCTACTGTTGCCCTCTGTGCAAAAAGTGAGCCTGCTCCAACAATCAAGAACATTGCCAGGAAAATAAATACTGCTTTCTTCATGTAATAACTCCTTTAGAATAATATATTGAAACCAATTATAAAAGAAAATAAAAAGAATGTCATGAGTAATTACGCACGGTTTTTAATTAAGGCAGCTTTTATGTTATTTACAAGTTCTGTTAGCTGTTCCAAAAAAACAGGTAACTTATTCTGTATTAACAAGAAATCTTTTGCATCCCCGGCTTTCTCAAGTTCCGCAGCAAGATCTGATATGTCAATGGCCCCTATGTAATTGGCTGCGCTCTTGATGGCGTGAGCCTCGGTGGCAAAGTCACCCGGAGTTAGGGTATAGTCTACAGAGCTTAACATGGGCAGTCTCTCCTCTGCATCCCCGCAGAATATGGACAAGAGATCTGCGTAGACTTTTTCATTGCCTCCTGTCGATTTAATTCCCACTTTGCTGTTAAGGCCGGGAATTTTATCTATATCCACCGGTGTTGGCTCCTTTACTTCGTCTGCCTTGCCAAGCTGTGCTTCCCGGCTTTCAATAAGCTCCTGATCTTGTCTGCCGCGCACCCATATTTTTAAGACTGTATCAAGCTGAACTATGTCTATGGGCTTGGAAATAAATCCGTCAAAACCATTAGACAAAAATAGATCTACATTCCCGGACAGGGCATTGGCAGTAAGTGCTATAATGGGGATAGGCATGCGCCTATCCCCATTATAGCTTTGAGTTTGCTTCGCAAACTCATGCACATTGTTTTCAAATTGTTCTTGTTGCTCTTGTTCCCATTCACGGATTTTCCTGACAGTTTCTATGCCGTCCATTCCGCGCATCATGTGATCCATAAATATTAAATGGTAAGTGTTACCACTTTTGAGTTTTTCTATGGCCTCGAAACCGCTTGCCGCTGTGTCTATCTGTAAACTATAGGGTGTCATTAATCCCCGGGCAACATATAAATTTGAATCCACATCATCTACAATCAAAACTTTTCCATAAGGCATGGCCTCATAGGAAACCCGAAGATTATCATAATGCTTTTCAACGGAAAAGGAAAAGTTGCTAAGCTGCCGGGAAAGATCATTGCCAATTATTTCATCATCAACCAATTCCTGCTTTATTGTTACAGTAAAAATACTGCCCTTGCCATATTCACTTTCAGCTTGAATTGAACCACCCATTAATTCCACGAGGCTTTTTGTGATATTAAGCCCCATGCCTGTTCCTTCAATTTCTTTGTTCGTCTCAATGTTAAAACGTGAGTACTCTGAAAAGAGCATTTGTAAATCTTCGCTCTTCATGCCCTGTCCTGTATCAGTGATCACGAATATGATCGATACAGTATCTTTATCTGCAGTATCATTATCTTTTGATTGTTCACATTTTACTGTTAAGTGTATTTTTCCTGCATCAGTATATTTTATTGCATTAGATATCAGGTTGTTGAGTATCTGCTTTATACGCAGTTCATCACCTATTAAGGAGAGGGGAAGATTTTCATCTATGTCCAGAATGAACTCCAGAGGTTTTGAGCCTATACGCACAATATTTAACTGCACTGTATCATGTATTAAGCTTGGTACATTGTATTTGACAGGGTTAATTTCCATCTTCCCTGTTTCTATTTTTGATAAATCCAGAATGTCGTTAATAATTCCCAAAAGGATGCTGCCCGAGCTGTAAATTTTTTCCAGGGCCTGGGCATATTCCCCGGGCAGATCTTCTTTTTGCATCTGTATCTGCGATATCCCTATGATTGCATTCATGGGGGTTCGTATTTCATGGCTCATCCTTGCAAGAAAATCGCTTTTTGCACGGCTGGATCTTTCTGCCTCTACTTTTGCCGCCTCTAACTGAGAAGCGGCGCTGCGTATTTCATTCAAAAACATATCAGGGCTGTTTATATTAAGCAGCCTGGATCTATATGCGATGTATAAAAAAGCGAAATTGGTGACAGAATAGCTTAAAGGCGTAAGATCTGCCACAAAAGGTATTATATGCAAGTAACGTAATATGGCTACTGAAAAAGGAATAATGAGTCCAATGACGGCAAGTATCAGAAAGGGATTTTTTTTCGCATACTTCATGGCATAAAGCATCAATAGCAGTATAGTTAATGAACTAATTGTGTTAGATACCACCAGTTGAACAGGGAGAAAGGGGCCGGAAACAGGAGGACCGGGAAAAAGTAATTCGGAAAATAATAAGTTGTGCAGCGGGTTCGTTAACAATATGCACAGATTGATAACCCACAATGTAAATAGTAAATAAAAAAACCAGGGTTTTTCAAATATTTTAGCTTTGGTAAACTGTAAAACAAACCAGATTATTAAAAAAGGCATGGAATAAAGCAGACTCAGGCGGGAATACTCAATAAATACAAATGATTCTTCACGTACAATGGGAGATATGGCGCTAAGTAATATCCATAAAAATAAGCCTATCCCCAGCACAAAAATACTCTGCAGCTTACGGTTCCTTATGTCACCGAACCAGAATTTACCCAAAATATAGGCTATAGCAGCGCAGGCCAATAGGGAAATGCAAAAGAAAAGCATATTTATTCCAAAAAAACCATCTGCTCCCACGCCTAAAGAATACCCAATATAGGGGTTTTAGGCAAGCAGAGATCTACTCTTGACAAAAAATACTTATGCACTAATAATTAGTGCATAGATGAACTGGAATGTGGTTTTCAACAAAAGAAAGTTCCAAAAACAACGCTTACCTGTTAAGGTTGCGGCAACTGTGGAACTTCTTATTGCAGAAATTGAGCAGAAAGGTCCGGTTAGGGGAAATTGACCTAATTATGGTAAACTGCCAAATAACCGGCATCATTGTCATTTGAAGAAAGGGAAGCCTACATATGTCGCTGTGTGGGAAGATATAGGGAAAAATAAAATTAAGTTGGTGGAGATGGTTTATGTTGGCACACACGAAAAAGCGCCCTATTAATATGAAAGAGCCTCAGGAAAAAATAAATTCTGACAACATAGTAATTATGGTTTCATGCCCATCATTACGAGCCAAGCATGTGAAACAATATCTCGAAAAACAAGGCTGCACTTATGTGGATGAAAAAGATGAGTTAATTGATGCAAAAGGATTTTTTTCTGAAACAACTCCCGCCAATATGCTCATTGGTGCAAGGGGAAAAGAAAATATTACACAAATACAGCTTTCCGAACTGACAGGTATTCCAAGAAGGCATATTTCCGATATGGAGAATGGAAGACGCCCCATTGGAAAACAGAATGCACTGAAGTTGGAGAAAGCCCTTAATATAAGTTACCGGCTTTTTTTATAATACACAACTAACTGGCAAATCTTATATGACGAATTAGCAAGTAAACAAAAAAACCCGCCGGGGCTTTTCAGTGCCGGGCGGGTTGGTGTAGAAACAAAGACTTGGCTTATTCTGCAGCAGCTACTTTCGGTTTTTTAAAGGACTGTACAAAAAGTACTATTGATAAAACTCCGGTAAGAACGGTAGCAAGGAAGGACATTTGAATAAGATCCCTAATCATGCTTGGATAAAGTCTCTCGAAAGAAATACCAGCCATGTTTGCAGCAGAGTTTGCCAAAACAAAAACAAGAATGGGGAATAAACTTCCTACAAATAAAAGCCCGGAAGATACAATTCTGCAAATTTTCATTTGCCTTAAGAATATCCCTAAAGCACCGGATGCCAAGAGCAGTATTCCGGAGAAAATATATAACCCGCTAAATCCCGTATCTGATAAAGCCTCGTAATTATTTCCTAAAGACCCCAACATTAAAAAAATCAAAAGTCCGACAAGAATTGACAAAACCCCAACAATAATTCTAAAAACCATAAATACTCCTTACCGCTGAAAGCGGATTTGATTGGAAAGGAAACGAAGTTTCCTAATACTCCTTACCACCAAAGGTGGATTTAATCGGAAGCTCCGCTGTGCGGAGCTATACTCCTTACCGCTGAAAGCGGATTTGATTGGAAAGGAAACGAAGTTTCCTAATACTCCTTACCACCAAAGGTGGATTTAATTAGAAAGGAAACGAAGTTTCCTAATACTCCTTACCACCAAAGGTGGATTTAATTAGAAAGGAAACGAAGTTTCCTAATTCTCCTTTACTTGTTTAATTGGAAGGCTCCGCGAAGCGGTGCCTTGACTCCTTCTGGGAAAAATTGTATCAAAGCAAAAAAACAAAGTCATGAGTAATTACGCACGGATATAAAACTTGCTCTTTTCATGTTTTGATGTCATATTATATACATGACCATTGAACAAACTATAGAAGTCCCGGTTAACCGACGAATCACACTGGAAGTTCCACTGGAAATACCGGTGGGCAAAGCCAGGGTTTTAGTTACCCCTTTAAATGAAGTAGAGCAAACAGGTGAAACGCTTTTATCTTTCAAAGGTTCCTGTAAAGGTCATGATACCATGGATGCATATTTCGCACGAAAACGAGCTGACAGGGAACTTGAAGAACGAAAATCAGGAACAAATTAATGAATTATTTATTTGATGCCGGTAAGTTCAAAACTTCATATTCGATGTCGCTTGCCGACTCAATTGCCTGTGCTACAGCTAAAAATCTAAAAGCTACCCTTGTAACTAAAGACAAGGAACTTAAAGCTCCGGAAGAAAATGGAGAGCTTTTCATTCTGTGGCTTAGTTAATTTGCGCGCATCATAGCATGAAAAAATTATACGGGATAATTTCGCTTGTCGTCCTCCTTCTATTTTTGGCGGGAGGAACGATCTTAATATGGTCATACCTATCCCGCTTTGACGGCAACTACGAACTATTTAAGGAGTACATAGATTCTTTCGGACTTTATGGCTACCTGATTTTTTTGGGGATACAGTTCCTCCAGATATTCTTTGCATTAATCCCCGGGGAATTTGTTGAATTTGGAGCAGGTTATATTTTTGGAGCAATAGAGGGCTTTTTCCTTTGCATGTTAGGGATTGCTGTAGCATCCACGATAATTTTTTTCATGGTCAGAATCTTCGGCAAAAAACTTTTCGAAATAATCACCAGCAAAAAGGATTTTGATAAACTTAAATTTCTAAACAGCGAAAACAAACTCAACCTTACAACATTCTTCCTTTTTTTGATCCCCGGTACTCCCAAAGATCTCCTAACCTACTTCATGGGCATGACCAAGATGAAGTACAGCACCTTTATTCTGATCATAATGATAGCCAGAATCCCTTCGGTAATCACCTCCACCATAGCCGGTGCCGGTTTTGCAGAGCGAAGATTCCTCTTTGCCATTATTGTCTACGCTGTCACCGGCACCTTAAGCCTGGGCGGAATGCTCTTATACCGGAGATATATAAAGAGGCGGCAGGAGGGGGAGGCTTAACTACTAATTTAAAACTTGACAAATGCTATCATTTTTGCTATCATTTAAATTATGAGTAGAAGAACAAAACTCATACAAAATATCTTAATTGGGCAATCTGATATTAGACCAGATGAAGCAATAAAGATTTTAGAAACTCTTGGATTTAAAGCAACTCCAACAGGCGGATCTCATTTAACTTTTAGGAAAGCTAATAGTAAGTCCATCACAATAATTCTTACTCAAAATCCAATAAAACCATATTTAATAGAAAAATTGCAGGAGGTATTAAAACATGAAGGTTATTAATAAGGCAAAAAAAAACCTAGACTATTACATGAAGCTCAATTACACCTATATTATAGACTGGTCAGAAAAGGATGAATGTTTTTTGGGAAGTATAGTGGAGCTTGAGCGCAATATGACATGTGGTGCGACCAGAGAAGAGGTTCTGGAAAATCTGAAGGATGCACTCATCTCTTATGTTACAACAAGCTTAGACAACAATATGGAAATACCGGAGCCCTTAAAAATGGTTGACTATAAAGGAAACATAACATACCGTACCAGCAAGGAAAAACACTATATGCTGGCAAAACAGGCAAAACTTAACGGCAAGAGTATTAATGCTTTTATAGACGAAGCAGTTTCAGAAAAATTGGAAATGAAAAATTAATCAACATACCCCGCTCTTGGGGTGTGAATTATTATCTTGAATTAATTCTTTAAATAATATTGACAATTTAGATATTTTTACTATATTAAAAGTAAGGAGTATGTTCTTGACCTTACAGGTCAAGAATTCCGATTGAACGTAGTTAGGAGTATATATGCATAGAATACACTTACTTTGTATGGGCTTAATTATTATGTTAGCAGTTGCAGCTTGACACAGGAGCATCAGGAAGTACAGCTGTCACAAGAACTGATAATACCTACAGATCAGGTTATGCTTTTAACATAAGGATAAGCGAGAACAGTACTTCCCAATTTCGGCTTCAAAACGATGAAAGAGTATTCCTTAACACTAATGATACAGGCACAGTAAGCTTCTTCATCTCAAATGATGGAAGGAGCTGGAAGTACGGTAATACCACCTACACCCGGCGTTAGTGCTTTGCTCAAAAAACCTTCGGTTTTTAGAGCTTGGAGTTTCACTTTGTGAAACTCCACACATAGTCGGAAAGATTAAAATTAGGAATACAGATTTAAAATCTTAAATGTCAACCATGTGGGGAGTTTTGCGTAGCAAAACTCCAAGCTCAAAACGCTATGCGTTTTGAGCAACGGAGCAGGTAGGATTCGGGGTTCCAGTCGCAGACTTCCTGTCTGCTCCCTTCACCCCCGCTTCCGCAATTCCCGACACGTCCTGTGTCGGCAGATATGATCAAGGCTTACGCCTTATCATTTTTACAGAATTGCTACTTTTCGAATCCTACCATTAACTACAAAGTGATACTTTTACTGGACTGCTCCTCACTACGTTCGGAGCAGGTAGGATTCGAACCCACGGTACCATGCAGTACAACGGTTTTCAAGACCGCCTCCTTCAACCACTCGGACACTGCTCCATTAAGAATTATCTTAAGAATTAATCATGGACAAATTAAAACAAGGTGTCAAGGCGGGGAAAGGGGGTGCGGTAATTTTGTCCAGAATTTGGACAAAAATTGATTAATTACACATAAAAGCTTGAATATCTCTAATTTCCCTTGTATAATGTAACTATGAAAAAGCCCAATAAAGTCGAACAACTTTCCATCAATGGAATATCTCTAGATTTTATTAATTCTGATGATGCCATTGAAATTGACCGGGGAATACGAGAATCAATCAAGGGTATTAAGTATTCAATTATAGCCATTGCCATTAGTTTGGCGAGAGTAAAAACAGAAAAAATTTTTCTAAAGCTTGGTTTTAAGAAAAACAGTGAGTACTTAGGTGCTCTAATCGTAGAGTGTGATGTAAGCCGCAGCTCTATATATAACTGGCTTTATATTGGAGAAACCTATTTTAAATATAAAAATGAACTGGAGGAAATTGGTTTTGACAAGGAAAAATCCCACGCCAAATTACCTTACCTAAAACGTGCATTGGCGGTTGGTGACAAGAATGAAGTCTTTAATAATCTGATGAATATGAACATAGAAGAATTCTCAAACTATGCAAGGGCCAGGAATAATAGGCAGTCCGGTGATTTTCCATTTTGGGAAGATCAGGGTTACATATACATGCATAAGGGCAAAAAGGCGATCATAATCAACAAGGATCTGGGAGACAAAACGACCAATATGCTTAAAGCAGCTCTCAATGCTGCATTTAAGGCACTGGAAAGAAATGGAAAAATAGTGGCTGTACATTTGGATAATGCAAGGGAAGTTAGGCTTTTTAAACCTGCTGCAAGGCGCATTAGGGACAGGATAAGAGAAAAGAAGAGATAGATAAGCGAAATGGTAAGGGAGCATATTGCCGCCTCTGTATAATTTTACCGGCTAGATTGTTCGATTGTGTAAATAAGCCTTATCTCCTATACTTGATATAATGAAAAAAGTATTATTCTTACTCGTTTTCCTGCCTGTCATTTTATCTTCCTGCAGAGAAACAACCTGGATGCCCGGTACACCGCTGCCCAGAGAAATGGTTTTAATAGGTGTACTCCATATTTCAGATCCATTTGCCGAAGGTTCAGGTTATGCCTATGCTCACCAAATGGGCATAGAGGAGATGATACAGAAGCTTGGGCTTACAGAAAGCCAGATACTTTACAGAACAAATGTTGATTATGCCGGTCCTATGGGTGTTGAAGGTGCTATACACGAACTAGTCGCCATAGGTGCCAATATTATTATTGCTACGAGCTGGGGTTACATGGAGCATTGTGAGAAACTGGCCGAGGAATACCCTTCCGTTATTTTTGCTCATGCTTCAGGCTACAGGTATAACGATACCAACTTTACAAACTATTTTGGCAAGCACCACGAAGCCCGCTACCTTGCCGGTATTATAGCAGGTCTGCAAACAGAGACTAACAAGATTGGTTTTGTGGCTGCCTGGGGAACTGAAAACAGTGAGGTCAGCGGTGGTCTTAATGCTTTTGCAATGGGGGTAGAAAAGGTAAATCCCCGGGCGAGGGTCTACATAAGGGTTACCAATAGCTGGTTTGATCCCATGGGGGAAGCTGCAGCTGCCAACGCACTCATAGCTGAGGGATGTGATATTATAGCCCAGCATGTAAATACTGCCGCTCCCCAATTGGAAGCAGAAAGGGCAGGAGTGTGGGGCATTGGCTTTAACACCGACATGAGCATTGACGCTCCCGGGGCGGTGCTTACTTCGGTATTGTGGCAATGGGGCAGATACTATACTCACCTGGTGCAAAGCCTTATAGATGGTACATTCACCACCACACCATGGTATGGCTCACTCTCAGATGGTATTGTTGATCTTGCTCCCCTGAGTAATATTGTTCAATGGGATCCGGAGATTATACGTATATTGGATGAAGAACGCTTGGGTATAGAATCAGGTGCATTACATGTATTCAACGGGGTGCTTGAAACCAATGATGGCAGGTTTATAGGCAGGGATGGAGAAAATCTTCCCGACAGCGAAATACAGTTTGGCATAAACTGGCATTACCGTACGGTTATTGAACTGTAGATGGAAAAAATCAGCCGTTCAGCATTTAAACATAACTTCCGCGAGCTCATTTTTGTATTTTTAGCCTTTGCAATACTGGTGGTGACAGCGACTATCTCCATTGGGCGTATTTTGCATGGACGCCTTTTGGACAGAACCGAAGAAATTATTTACACTGCCGATGCCAATGTCAGGGCGGGATTGTCGGCAGCAGAAACCTTACTGCTAAATTCCCATCATATAGTGACAGGAATGATAGAAAGAGATGCACCTTCACAGGAAATAATGGACTACCTTATTTCCACAACGGAATGGATGCGCCGCCAGGATCAGGGGCTGCTTGGCTTTTACGGCATTTATGCATTTATAGATGAAGAATTTTACGACAGCATAGGCTTGAATCCCGGTCCTGATTATATACCACAGCTGCGTCCCTGGTATCAGCTGGCAATACGAAGCGGCACTGCTACATCCTATACCACACCTTATCTCCATTGGGGTACCGAAGATATTATCGTTTCTACAATACGCAATATCTATTCCAACAATGTCATGGTTGGAATTATTGTTGTAGATATTAATATCAACTGGTTAACCGAATATATAAGCTCTCTTTCACCAACCGCAGGCGGATATGGTATGCTGCTAAGTCAGAATATGGCTGTCATGGCACATCCCAACAGCGATTTTATGGGGAACCTCTTGCATGTGCTGGGTCCTTCCTATAATGATATTGCCCGAACTCTGAGGATAGGCGGTAATGTTTCTGCAATGCAGATACTGGATGTTGACGGCAGTTCTGCCATCGCTTTTTTCAACCCTATTTCCAATGGCTGGTTTATAGGGCTGGTTATTCCTTATATACAATTTTATTGGGATCTCTATGTAACTACCCTCATCCTTGTCATATTGGGTATAGCCCTATCCTTAACACTTTCATTAATTTTGCTGCGCCTCTCTACCGAAAAAATGCGCTCCGATGAGGAGAGCAAATCCAAGTCATCCTTCCTTGCAAACATGAGCCACGAAATACGCACTCCCATGAATGCAATCACAGGTATGGCTGAGCTTGCCCTGCGGGAGAATATGCCGGACACGGTACGTGAGCATGTGCTTACCATAAGACAGGCGGGGGTGAATCTTTTATCCATCATCAATGATATTCTGGACTTTTCCAAAGTTGAAGCCGGCATATTGGAGATCATACCCATCAATTATATGCTTTCGTCCCTGGTTAACGATGTGGTGAACATAATACGAAATCGTATCAGTGAAAAACCCATACAGTTTGTAGTAAACATAGAAGGCAGCATTCCCAATAATCTTACAGGGGACGAAGTGCGCATTAGGCAGATACTGCTTAACCTCCTGTCCAATGCAGCGAAGTACACAGAAAAGGGACATATAAGTTTATCCATCACAAGGAGCAATGAAGAGGCTCCCTATGGGCGAGTTATGCTCTGCATAGTTGTGAGAGATACAGGGGTTGGCATAAAAAAAGAAGATCAGATTATGCTCTTTGGTGAATTTATTCAGCTTGAATCAGAAAAGCATAGAGGCATAGAGGGAACGGGCCTGGGCCTGTCCATTACCAAACGTCTATGTGATGCAATGGGCGGGAATATAAGCATGGAAAGTGAGTACGGCAAAGGCAGCAGCTTTACCGTTATGCTTCCACAAGACATTGATACCAGTGCAAAGCAGCCCCTGCATGCTCCCTTTGCGGCGGTGGAAAATGCAGGTGAAAAGAAGGTTCTGATCTATGAGCACCGCCGGGTTTACGTAGATTCCTTATGCTGGTCTTTGGAAAATTTGGGAGTCCAATATAAGGTGGCAGAAGACACACAAAAATTTGAAAAAGCCATTAAGAATGAAGAATGGAATTTTGTGTTTTGCGACTACAGTATATTTGAAGAGATCAGGGAAATCATGGAAAAGGAAAGCACACGGCCTTCTCTGACCTTTATGGTAGAACTTGAAACTGATGTCTATATACCTGATGTTCATTTTATCTACATGCCCATGCATACCTTGTCTATTGCAAATGTTCTTAACGACAAGGAAGACAATTACTACACGAATAAAATCACCAGTAATTTTATTTCTTCATTTACCCTTACTCAATGCCGCATTTTAGTTGTGGACGACACAGCTACAAATCTGAAAGTTGCCGTAGGTCTCCTTGCTCCGTACAATGCAATTATTGAAACCTGTTTAAACGGCAGAGACGCTATTAAAATGATAAAGCAGCATTCCATGCTTGGTAATAATTACGACATCATATTCATGGATCACATGATGCCCGAAATGGACGGCATTGAGACAACCGCGCTCATAAGGGCTCTAGAAGAAGAGCATCGTTCTTCTTCTAGAGCTTCGGAGTTTTCTTCGAAAACTCCAGGGGAACTATCCCAAAAGCCAATCCCTATTATTGCTTTGACCGCCAATGCAGTTGTGGGTATGAGGGAGATGTTTTTAAGCAACGGCTTTAATGACTTCATCGCCAAACCCATTGATGTAGGAAAACTTGACGAAATTCTTGAGCGCTGGATTGCTAAGGAGAAAAGAGACAAGGAACAGAGAATAGAAAGAATAAGCTTAGCAGCATCGCAGGGGGTAAATCCTGAGCTGCTTGAAGTGTTTAGAGACGATGCAGAAAAGGCCATTAATAAGCTAAGGCAAATGAACGGCGATTTAAAAGAGTTTACAACGACTGTCCACTCCATGAAATCGGCATTGGCGAATATAGGGGAAAAGGAAAAATCCGGGGCAGCTGCAGATCTGGAAAAGGCAGCACTGGAGGGTAATGTAGAATTCATAGCTGACTATACAGCTGATTTTATTGCCTCCCTTGAAACTTTGTTAAAAGACAGGGACAGCTCTTCTTCTGTTTCTGATGATGGTATAGAAGACACAGAGTATTTAATAAGGGAGCTGAATATCATTGAGCTTGCCTGCCGCGACTATGATGATGAAACAGCTTATGCAGCCTTTGACCGCTTGAAAGAAAAGACATGGAAAAACAAGACTCAGTCTTCGCTGAGAGAGCTTCGCAACAAGATATTTTTACACAGCGATTTTGACGGGGCGGCAGAACAGGCTTCGGTATTATCAATGGAAGTAAATAAGGAGAAGTAATATATGAAAACAATTTTCATCGTTGATGATAACGACACAAATTTGATGGCAGCAAAAACAGCATTGGAGGGAGTGTATAAGACCTTTGCACTGCCATCTGCCGAGAGGATGTTTAAGCTTGCCGAAAAAATAATTCCCGACCTTATACTCCTTGATATAGATATGCCCGAGATGGATGGCTTTGAGGCAATGCGGGCTTTGAGAAAAGATGATGATCTAAAGGCCATCCCTGTAGTTTTCCTTACCGCAAAGAATGATGAGGAAACGGAAATACACGGTTTTGAAATGGGAGCTTTGGATTTTATTAACAAGCCATTTTCCGCCCCTGTGCTTATTAAGCGTATAGAAATGCACATAGAAACGGACAAGCTGATAAAAGAAAGCCAGAGGGCTGTGCGCAACATTCACAATGCAACAATCTCTGTCATAGCAGATATGGTGGAAAATCGCGATAAAGTGACAGGCGGGCATATAGAGCGTACACAATCTTACCTTGAAATTCTTTTAAATGAACTGGTACGAAGCAAAATTTATGCCGAAGAAATGAAAAGCTGGGATATAAGCATACTGCTTCCTTCCGCTCAGCTTCACGATGTGGGCAAGATTAACATAAGCGATGTTATACTCAATAAGCCCGGCAAGCTTAACGAGGAAGAATATGAAGAAATGAAGAGGCACTGCGCAGCAGGAGAGGAAACCATAGATAACATAATAAGCAAAACAGAGGATGATGATTTTTTACTTCATGCCAAACGTTTTGCAGGTTATCATCATGAAAAATGGGATGGAACAGGTTATCCCCGCATGCTTAAAGGTCTTGAAATCCCCCTTGAAGGAAGACTCATGGCTGTTGCCGATGTCTATGATGCTCTTGTGTCCGAGCGCCCTTACAAAAAACCTTTTACCCATGATCAAGCTGTAGAGATAATTAAAAAAGACAGCGGAACTCATTTTGATCCTAAACTTGTCGAAGTCTTTCTTAATGTAGCGGATGATTTTAGCAAGACTCTGGTGAGTATAGGATAAATAAATGAAAAGCATTGGTGACAAACCAAACTTTGTTTTTTTACTGTTTTTTTTTAGTGCCACCTTAATGCTTGTTGTAACAGTAGTTGTTTCTATCTCCATAAGACACATGGAGGAGATGGCAGAAGAAAGTATACAAAATCACCTAATTTCGGCCGCATTGTCAGCATCCAATTACCTTACACCGGAAGAGCTGGATCTTTTTCATACAGACGAAGATATAAACAGACCTGAATGGGATATTTTTAAGGCAAGGCTAAGGCAATTCGCTGAAGACCACAATTTACTCTATGTGTCCTACTGGCGTTACATTGACGAACAAACTACCCAGTACATTATTGACAATGATGATGATGAAGAATGGATGGTTACACCGGAATGGTATGTAGATTTGGCGGAAGATGAAGTTTCAGCAGAGGGTGTTGTTGCAATAATGTCAGGACTTACCTGGGTATCAGACCTGGGTACATATTCTGATGTAACAACAGCCTGGGGTAACCTGATTACAGGCATAGCACCTGTGTTCAATGCAGACGGCACTGTGTATGGAGGTGCCGAAGTTGACCTAGGGGACGAAATAATTCTTGCCCACAGAAACAGCATAAGGGTAATGAATATAGTTTTGATTTTTTCTATCATCCTTTCGGTGATATCGGGTACCCTTGGTATGTGGTTATACCACAGAAAAGCTGTACAGAGTGAAAACGCCAATCAGGCAAAAAGCCAGTTCCTTTCTGCCATAAGCCACGAAATCCGTACCCCCATGAACGCAATTATTGGACTAACGCAAATAGATCTGCTAAAAAGCGGCCTGCCTGCTGAATATGCAGGAACGCTGGAGAAAGTTCTTCATTCAGGAAACAGCCTCCTTGGAATCATCAACGATCTGCTTGATATGTCGAAGATAGAAACGGGGAAAATGGAATTAAACCCTGTCGAATATGATATTCCAAGCCTTATTCATGATACAGTGCAGCTTAATATGGTGCGAATTGGTTACAAGCCAATAAAGTTCATGCTCGACATAGACGAAAATATTCCGTCAAGGTTGATAGGCGATGAGCTGCGTATAAAACAAATACTGAACAATCTACTGTCAAACGCCATCAAGTATACTGAAAAAGGGCATGTGAAGCTATCGGTATTAAGTGCCAAAACTTCAAATTATATCGATCTCTGCTTCACAGTAGCAGATACAGGGCAAGGCATGAAAAGCGAAGACCTTGGAAAACTCTTTACAGAAGAATACCTGCGTTTTAACATAGAAGCGAACAGGGCAACCGAGGGAACGGGTATAGGACTTAGGATAGTGAAGAATCTTGTTGATCTTATGGACGGCAGTATAGAAGTTGAAAGCGAATATGGTGCAGGAAGTGTTTTTAAAGTGTTAATCAGGCAGAAAACAGTGAACTGCGAGATCATAGGTGAAGAACTTTCCAGGCGGCTGAGTAGTTTTACTTTTGCCGAAAAAAAACTTGAGGCTAATTTAAATATACTTCAAGAATTTATGCCTTATGGAAAAGTTTTAATAGTGGATGATGTAGAAACAAATTTACACGTGGCAGAAGGTATGCTTTCGCCTTATGGATTAAATATAGAAACAGCAACAAGCGGCATTGAAACCATAGAAAAAATCGAAAGCGGTAAATCTTTCGATATTATTTTTATGGATCACATGATGCCTGACATGGACGGAATTGAAACGGTTAGAAGAATCCGTGAATGGGAGTTTGCAAAGCAAACTCCTAAACAATCGGGGTTCGTTAGAACTCCGATTGTAGCACTCACTGCCAATGCACTTGTAGGCAATGCAGAGATGTTCAAGCAGAATGGCTTTGATGACTTTATCTCCAAGCCTATAGATCTAAGGCAGCTCAACACAATTTTAATTAAATATATCAGGGATGGCGAAGAAAAAACATGAAGCTATTCCTAAAAATGATAGCAGAAAAGATACACTTTGTTTTTTTATTGTTCTTTTTAAGTACAACCCTGATGTTTGTTGTAACAGTTGTAGTTTCTTTTTCCATAATACACATAGAGAGGATGACTGAGGAAAGTGTAAAAAGTCATCTGATATCGGCGGCATTGGCAGCTTCAAAATACCTTACAGCCGAAGAGCTCGATCTCTTCCATACAGGTGAAGACATGAACAGGCCTGAGTGGGAAATAATCAGGGCAAGGCTGCGGCAATTCGCCGAAGATCACAATGTGCTTTATGTATATTACTGGCGTTATACAGGCGACGGACGTATTCAATACATTATAGATAACGATGATGATGAAGAAATGATGGTCACACCGGAATGGATTTTCTATCCGGAAGAAGATCCTCAGGCTGCCGAAGCAGTTCCCTTTATTCTTGCCGGAAATGCCTGGGCTTCTGACCTCGGCTCATATACTACAATATGGGGCAGTCTTATTACAGGCCTTGCTCCTGTGTTCAATGATGACGGCACGGTGTATTGCGCCGCCGGAGTTGATCTAAGTGATGAGATCCTTATTGCGCAGCGGAACAGCATAGACGTTATGCGCATAGTAATGATTTGTTCAATTATCCTTTCTGTTATATCGGGCTCTTTAGGCATGTGGTTATACCGCAAAAAGGCTGTACAGAGTGAAAACGCCAACAGGGCAAAAAGCCAATTCCTTTCTACCATGAGCCACGAAATCCGCACACCCATGAACGCAATTATTGGATTAACGCAAATTGGCTTACTTAAAGGCGGTCTGTCTGCAGAATATACAGGAACTCTGGAAAAAATACATCATTCCGGCAGCAGCCTCCTTTCAATCATTAACGATCTGCTTGATATGTCAAAAATCGAAACAGGAAAGATGGAGTTAAACCCTGTCGAATACGATATAACCGGCCTTATTCATGATACAGTGCAGCTCAATATAGTGCGTATAGCTTCCGGGCCTATAGAGTTCAAGCTGGACATAGACGAAAATATTCCCTTAAGACTAATAGGCGATGAGCTGCGTATAAAACAAATACTGAACAATCTACTGTCAAACGCCATTAAGTATACTGAGACAGGACATGTGAAGCTATCGCTAAGCTTTTTAAGGCAAGCTTCGGATATTAAAGCAGGCGATGATGTTGACATATGCTTCACAATCGAAGATACAGGACAGGGCATGAAGGCAGAAGCCCTGGAAAAACTCTTTACCGAAGAATACCTGCGTTTTAACATAGAAACGAACAGGGCAAGCGAGGGATCGGGTATAGGGCTCAGGATAGTAAAGAATCTTGTGGATCTGATGGAAGGCACAATAGAAGTTAAAAGCGAATACGAAAGAGGAAGCATTTTCACAGTAGTGATCAGGCAGAAGGCCAAAAGCCATGAAATTATTGGAGAAGAACTATCACAGAAGCTTCGTAATTTTACTTTTGCCGGAGAAAAACCTGAAGCTAATTTAGTAATTCCTCACGAAGCTATGCCTTATGGAAAAGTGCTGGTAGTTGACGATGTAGAAACTAATTTATATGTGGCAGAAGGTCTATTATCACCTTATTCTTTACAAGTAGACACGGCAATGAGCGGTAATGCAGCAATAGAAAAATTGGCAGACGGTAAATCTTACGATGTAATATTCATGGATCACATGATGCCCATTATGGACGGTATAGAAACCACAAAAATATTGCGCATAACTGGCTATGAAGGTCCTATTATCGCTTTAACCGCCAACGCTCTGGTGGGCAATGCAGAAATGTTTAAACAGAACGGCTTTGACGACTTTATCTCAAAGCCCATAGATGTCAGGAAGTTAAACTCTCTTTTGAATAAGTATGTCAGGAATGAAGAATTAAGTCAGTCCTCATCTGAGGGCTTAGAGAGGAGTGCAGTAAATCCCAGGCTGCTGGATGTGTTCCGCCGGGATGCGGAAAAGGCAGTTATTAAATTACGGGACACATTAAACAATGGCGATATAAAACTTTTTACAACGAATGCCCATGCCATGAAATCCGCCCTGGCTAACATAGGCGAACATGAAAAATCCGGAGCTGCCGCTGCACTGGAAGATGCGGGCTTAAAGGGCGATATGGAATTTATTGCTGCAAACACGGAAAGTTTTGTAAGATCACTTGAAGCCATGATACAGGACTTAAATCCTCCTGATACTGAGGATGACGATAATTCCCAACAAGAGGATTCAATATTCTTACTGGAACAGCTAAAATTAATCAGAGCCGCATGCGAAAGCTATGACGATACGGCAGTTTACGCCTCACTTAGCTTATTGGAAGGGAAAAAATGGAGAAAGCAGACTTCCGAGCTGCTTAAAACAATACGTGATACGCTCTATTTGCACAGCGATTTTGATGCTATAATAGAGCTGACTAATAAACTGATGGAGGATGAAGCATGAAAACGGTATTTATCGTTGATGACAATGATACTAACCTGATGACGGCAAAAATAGCACTTGAAGGTACCTACAAAACATATGCTTTACCATCTGCCGCCAAGATGTTCACTCTAGCAGAGAAAATTAAACCGGATCTTATTCTTTTGGACATAGATATGCCCGATATGGACGGGTTTAAAGCCATGGAAATCATAAAGGAAGACAGCAGATTAAAATCAGTTCCTGTTATTTTTCTTACTGCAATGAATGACCCGGAAGCAGAATTGCACGGATTGGAAATGGGCGCGGCTGATTTTATAGTAAAACCTTTTTCCAAGCCGGTATTAATAAAACGTATTGAAACCCAAATTGAGTCAAGCAAGCCCAGAGAAGAGATTCAGCAGAACCAAAGTTCCTATGATAATTTAAGTGCCAATTTTCCTAAAGGATCTTATATAACTTTAGAAGAAAAAAGGGTGCCCAATCAATTTTATTTTATCCTGAAGGGAAAAGTGTCTGTCATGACAGAATCACACATACAAAATAAAAAGAAAATTGAAGAGCTGGGACCCGGGGATTTTTTTGGCGCAATATCGGCAATGTCCGGAAATAACCAGATAGAAACTGCCATAGCGCTCACTGCTGTAGAAACCATACCTGTTCGCTGCGATCAATTCAGCCAGTTTGCCGAAGAAAATACGCAAATGGTAAAAAAAATGATAGTTGAATTTTCAAGAAAAATTAGCTATTTTAATGAACTCTTTGCAGGACTCGCTCTAAAAAAACAAACAAAAGCAGACACCAACTCTCTTTTTACTATTGCCAATTATTATAACGAGCGCAGACAATACGACAATGCACTGTATGCTTACAATAAATTCCTGCAATACTGCCCTAATGATAAAAACGCAGATGCGGCAAAACAGCAGATAAAAAAACTATCTTCCGGTGAAAAAAATGAAATACATTATAAAGAGGCAGGTGACTCCGGCCGGATATATAAAAAAAACTCACTATTTTTTTCTGAAGGTGAACCCGGCAAGGAAATTTTCTTTATAAAGAGCGGTATGGTTAAAATTTATAAAATTATTGACAACAGAGAAATTCTGCTTGCAGTAATGAGCAAAGGTGACATATTCGGTGAAATGGCCTTTCTTGAAAATAAAACACACAGTGACAGTGCCTGCGCTTATGAAGAAACAGAAGTCATGGTTGTTAACAGTGCAAATTTTGAAGCTCTTTTAAAAAATCAAGCTCTGCTTACTTCACGCCTGGCCAGCCTTTTTGCAAATCGTCTATGGATAATTAACATGAAGATTGCCAATACACAAATTGCAGACCCCATAGGCCGAATTATTGATATGCTATACATACAGATGGAAATGAAAGGCGGAAATAAGAATGACAAAGGACGCTTCGATTTTGACTTTGGTTTAGAAGATCTATACAGCATGATTGGCCTCTCCCCTTTTGAAGCTAATATAGTTGCCAAAAGGTTTATTAATCTTAGTTTCATTGAAATTGTACGTAATAAAGTTACAATAAAGAATATGAGTGCTTTTTTAAACCATGTAAAAAATTACCGATTTTCAAGATAAGTGAATCTTTGAGGAACTAATGCTATTACTAAAAAAACTAATTACAAAATATAGAACCGTATTTGAATCTTATGGCGATGAATCAAGCCGGGATACATTTAAAGGTGAGCTGAACTACGAATCAAGTAAGCTGTCTTACCTATTTTTTCTGGCAATTGTGGTGTGGCTGCCTTATATACATCTTGATCTGCAGCTGCATCAATTTCCGCTTTTCGCGGTAGGCCTTAGGCTTTCCTTTAGTTTCATAAGCATAGTTTTATTAATATGTAAATTTACAAAGCGCTTTAAAAATAATCCGGGTTTTTTACTCATGCTCCTGGTCACAGCCCTGTATATTATAACTGCACTTGTGACTGCCAGTTCGGGCGAAGCGGCAGAGGCCTATATAGGGGGACTTGTTCTTGTTTTACTAATGCCCACCTTTGTACCATTCACCATTAAAGTAAAATTGATTCACCCCATATTATCATTATTTGTTTTTTTTATTACAGGAGCTTTAACTGGACTTAATCTATCAAACCTTTATGTCCGCTATACGCTAAACGATCTTTTTGCGGCAGCCGGGCTGGGTTTAATGCTTTCCTTGATTCTGAATAATCTGAGGACCAACTCCTGGAAAAACCAGCAGGAATTGAAAAAAGCGATTGCAGAAAACGATGAGAATCTTAAAACAATATCGGACCTCGCCAAAAAAGCAGAGGCTTCTGATCAGGCTAAAAGCAGTTTTCTGGCTTCAATGTCACACGAAATACGCACCCCCCTCAATGCAATTATAGGAATAGCACAGATACAGCTTGAAAATAATGATTTGCCTGAATCATACGGGGCGGCTTTGGAAAAAATTCATAGTTCAGGCAAAAATCTATTGGAGATCATAAATGATATTTTAGACATTTCAAAAATTGAAACGGGGAAAATGGAATTAAGCCCTATAGAGTATCATTTTCCCAATCTTATACATGATACAGTACAGATTAATATGGTAAGGATAGGTTCCAAACCCATAGAGTTCATACTAAACATAGACGAGAAGCTGCCGTCCAGATTCATAGGCGATGAAATGCGTATAAAGCAGATCCTTAGCAATTTACTTTCCAATGCAATAAAATATACTCAAAAAGGTTATGTGAAACTATCAGTAAATCATTTGGCAAAAAAGGATGATTATTCCATTTTACGTTTTGATGTTGAAGATTCAGGACAGGGCATGAAGAGCGAGGATTGCAAAAAACTCTTTTCTGAAGATTACATACGTTTTAACATTGACAGCAACAGAACTACAGAGGGTACAGGTCTTGGACTTAACATAACCAAAAGTTTTGTTGAACTTATGGAAGGCACAATTACAGTAGAAAGTGAGTACGGGAAAGGCAGTAAATTTACTGTAACAATCAAGCAGAATACAGTGGAGTGTGAAGCCATAGGAATGGAAATTGCACAACAGCTGCAAAACTTTAGTTTTTCGGATGAAAGGCATTATAAAGACAGTCAAATCAGGCGTGAAATTATGTCCTACGGGCATGTATTAATCGTTGATGATGTTGCAACAAATTTATTTGTGGCAGAAGGGCTTATGCGGCCTTACGAGCTTAAAATTGAAACTGCAATGAGCGGCTTTGAAGCAATAGAAAAAATAGAAAGCGGTAAATCCTATGACATAGTTTTTATGGATCATATGATGCCTGACATGGACGGGATAGAGACGACAATAAAATTGCGTTCCATGGGATACAACGGCATTATTGTTGCTCTTACTGCAAACGCTATAGTAGGCAATGCGGAAATGTTCATAGAAAACGGATTTAATGACTTTATATCCAAACCAATAGACTTAAATCAATTAAATATTATTTTGAGCAAGTATGTCAGGGACAGGCACCAAAACTAAGCAGGAAAATTATTCTGATATAAACTCTTCTTTAATTTTTTCTATAACAGTCTCTCTCATATGCTCCCCTATAAACTAATTTTATTTGCCAGCCATGTACGCAGTATATTATCAAGCTTAAAAAGATCAATGGGTTTTGAAAGATAACCCTGAAAGCCATTATCCATAAATGTATTATCCTTATCTGCAAAAACATTTGCAGTAAGAGCAATTATTGGAATATTTTTTGCGTATGATGAATTTAATGCACGAATGGCGCGTGTTGTTTCAACTCCATCCATATCCGGCATCATATGATCCATAAAGATAAGATCATACACCGGTTCGTTTTGTGTTATTCTCTGCAAGGCTTCAAGCCCGCTTGTAATACAATCAACAAGCATTCCATATGGTTCAAGACAGGCCGATGCAACTTCCAGGTTAATTTCTACATCATCTACAACAAGAATCCTGCAGTTGGACATAGATACATATTCAACTGTATCTTCATTATTTTCAGGGGTATATGAAAAATTTTCCAGAGCTCTTGAAATTTCATTTCCAAGAATCATGTTATCAGCAATTTCCTGAAATATCTGAAAGGAAAATATACTGCCTTTCCCATACTCACTCTCTGCCTTTAACTCTCCTCCCATTAGCTTAACAAGACCCAGGCAAATAGCAAGCCCTAGACCTGTTCCTATAATTCCTCTGGTACTTTGTTGGTTAACTTGTGTATATTCATAAAAAAGTTTTTTAAGATCTTCATCTCTTATTCCTATTCCGGTGTCTTTAACTTCAAACGAAAGCCAGGCTCCTGCTCCATGGTCTGCATCATCATCTTCTACACTATTCCATGTTAGTTTAAGTTCTACTTTTCCTTCTTTTGTATACTTAAATGCATTGCTTAAGAGATTGCCCAAAACCTGTTTAATTCTTATATCGTCGCCTGTAAAATAGCGGGGAATATTTTCATCTATCGTTATCTGAAATTTTATGTGCTTTTCGCCTATATGCACAATGCTTAAACTTGCAGTATCATGTATAATATCAGCAATATCATAGCGGGAAGAGACAAGTTCAAATTTTCCTGATTCTATTTTTGACATATCAAGAATGTCGTTAATAATTCCCATAAGTAAATTACCTGAACTATGTATCTTGCGAAGGTTTTCTATGCTTGAAGGAGGAAGCTCTCTTTTCTCTCCGGCCCTAAGCTCAGCCTCAGTTAGGCCAATTATTGCGTTTAATGGAGTACGTATCTCGTGGCTCATGTTGGCAAGGAAGCTGCCTTTTGCCTGTGCCGCAAGACTTGCCTCATTTTTTGCATCCGTTAAAGCTTTTAGCGCCTGTACATAGGACTTGCAGAATATATAGGTGAGTATGCTTAAGGCGACAGAAACAATGAAGTAGAGGATATTGTAAACTGCAGAAAAGACAGGTCCCAAAAGATTTATATTAAATACAAATAAAACGACTGTAAATATTGCGCTTGACACTGCAATGTATGCTGCAAGTCCCATAGGTTTTAGATAACTTAGGGAAATCATTGCGATTGCGGTGTTATATGTAAAAATGAGGAAGTCGCCGCCAAAGTATATGGAGCCCCCAATTAAAATGCTTATTATGACAATAGGGGAAAGGAAAGCGGTAACAAGACTGCCAAGGGGGCTTCTTTCTATAAGCACATAAGATGCAATTATAAGCAGGGAAAGACCAAAGCGCACAAACATGGCATGGGTGCTGAAAAAAGCCCAGGTGTAAAGAGATGTTATTATTGCATAAACGCAGAGAATAATAAAAATATGAGGCGCAGATTCGTTTTTGGAAGCCCCGGAAAAAAGTATCTTACGGAGCAAAGGTATAAACTTCTTTTTTTTCACTTTTTAAAAGTGTATCACAAGAAAAAATATTTAACCAGCTTAAAATTACCTCAGAACAAAGTCTGCTCCACGGGTTTCCAAAACATTTAGTTCAGAAAGCGCAAGGTATATAATGGAGATGCCGGGGGATCGGAATGATCTAAGCTCACCTGTTGCTTCCACCCATTCATCAGGAGCAGGATAAAGTGATCTTTCTTCGCCGCTGGGGCCGTTTAATGATTCAGGATTCCAGGTGACAATGAAGCCCACTTCCCCGTCATCGCCGCAGCAGCCCGGAGCATTACGGAGCACAAAATACCAATCAGCTCCGTTTAGGTTGTTATGTACGAAGTTTCCTTCGAGCTTGATGCTGCTTCCAAGGTAATCCCTTTGATTCATAAAAATATGATCTATTTGGGATATAAACATGTTTTCTCTTATCACATAAAGACCGTCTTCGTTTGCAGCAGGTCTACTGCCCATGCAGGAAGTGAACTGAAATAAAATTAAAGCCATTAAGATATGTATTAAAGATAATTTTTTCATACTGCTCTCCTTATAATTTTAGTACTAATTAAACTTAATGTCCAGAACAAAAGAAAAACAAAGATATTGACTATTACAACACTTGCACCTGCAGGGGTGGCATAAAGATACGAAATAATAATACCAACAAAAAAACAAAAAACCGCTACTATGGCGGAGGAAATGGTTACAGTCTTAAATCTCTTGAATATACGCATGGAGCTAAGTGCAGGAAAAATTATCAGGCTTGAAATTAAAAGTGCACCCATCATACGCATTCCAAGAACTATGGTAAGGGCAGTAAGTAGTGCTATGAGCATATTGTAAATGCCGGTTTTTACTCCCCCTGCCCTTGCAAAAGTTTCGTCAAAGGTAATGGCAAAGAGCTTGTGATAAAAAAACACAAAGAGAACAAGCACCATAACAGAAAGAGCTATGCTTAAATTGACATCCTCCCTGCTCATGACAAGGATGCTGCCAAACATAAAGTTACAGACATCGGTGTTCATTCCTGTAGTAAGGGAAATTACAACTACTCCTATTGCAAGGGAACTGGTAGAAATTAAAGCTATGGCAGCATCTCCCTGTATCTTGCTTTTTTCGTTAAGGTGCAGAAGCAAAAATGCCGCTGCCACAACCACAGGGATGGAGATCAAAAGAGGGGCTGCGTTCATGGCAGTTGCAACTGCAAGAGATCCAAAACCCACATGTGAAAGCCCGTCACCTATCATGGAGAAACGCTTCATCACCAGGCTTATTCCCAAAAGGGATGCACAGAGGGAAACAAGTATACCCACAATAAATGCCCTTACAAGAAATGTAAAAGAAAACATTTCTGCAACTGTTATAAATATTTCGTTAATCATTTTTCTCTCCTTCCCTGGTACCCAAAAACATCTTTCCCGTTTCTGTATCAAGATAATCCTGCAAGCTGTAAAAAAGCCCCCTGCCCTTTTCCATGTGCAGAATCTGGTGCGCATAACGCTCTGCACCCCGCGTATCATGGGAAACCATGATGATGCTGATCCCCGTTTGTCGGTTTAGGTTAGCCAGAAGCTCATACAGCTCGGCGGTGATTAGGGGATCAAGACCTGCGGCGGGTTCATCAAGGACAAGGAGCCGGCTTGCAGCACAAAAAGCTCTTGCCAAAAGAACCCGCCTTTGCTGACCGCCGGATAGTTCACGAAAGCATTTTTTTTCAAGGTCTTTAAGACCCAGGTGCTCCATAGCCTCGGCTGCCCTGCTTTTCTCTTTTGCATTGTAAAAGGGCCTAAGCCCCATATTGTTAAGATTTCCCGAGAGCACAACTTCCTTTACCCCGGCAGGGAAGTCTTTTTTTAAGGCACCATGCTGGGAAAGGTAACCTATTCTCCCATCGCCATCTTTATCACAAAATGTGATGTTCCCTCCCAGCGGGCTTAGGAGTCCTAAAATACCAAGGATGAAGGTACTTTTTCCCGAGCCATTTTCGCCTAACACCCAAAGATAATCACCTGAAAAAAGCTTTAAACTTATATCATGGACAACAATTTTTCCATCATATCCAAGGGATAGATTATCACAATTTATAAGTAAATTTTTTTCACTTACCATAATGCCTCTCTTAGGTTTTCCAGATTCTGCCTTTGAATATCCAAATAGCCCAAGCGCCTGTTAAAATCTCCCATGGATAAGTTATGGGCTGAATGAAGGAGAAGTTTCCTTGCCCCTGTAGCTTCACTAATGATATCAGCAATTCTTTCGTTAGATAATTCTATGTGAAAAACCACCGGTATAGCTTCATTCCTGACCTGGTTTATAAGGAAAGCAACAGAGGCGGCACTGGGCTCTGTGCTTGTAGAACAGCCTGAGAAAGCGGCATAATAATTGAGTCCATAGTGATGCGCAAGATAACGGAAGGGAAAGCGATCCCCAACGATTAAAGTGTGCCGCCTTGCATTGTTCACAAGATCCCTGAAAGCGGCATCCAGCTCCCTTAGCTGTGCTATGTACTCCGCTGCATTTTGCCTGTAAAAATATGCATTGTCAGGATCCAGTTCTGACAGTATCTCTGCAAGTTCATTCACTATGAGTATGGCATTACCGGGATAGGTCCAGACATGTTCATCCAGATCGGGTGCTTCTTCATGGTGGTGATCGTCGTGTTCATGTTCGTCATGATCGTGATCATCATGATCGTGGAGGTAACTGACCTCCATGCCTTCGACAAATTCTTCTTCCAGAGCTTCTACCATATCCAGAAGCGAGAGTATAAGGGTTTGACTATTTGAAAGCTCAAGGGATTCAAGTACCCTGTTCATCCATGCACTGCCTTCTCCGCCGGGATATATAAAGAGATCACTTTCCCTTATATTGATTAAATCTCTGGGACTGGGTTCAAAGGAATGGCTTTCCATACCCGGTGAAGTCAATAAAATTAAGTTCACCCTGTCACCGGCTATTACCCTAATAAAATCGTAAGAGGGAAAAATCAAGGAGACAACAGTAATTTTATCATCATCCCTTGCAGGTCCTGTCCGCAAACATCCTGACGGCAAAATGAGTATGAATATAAAAAAGAGCAGATATGACTTGTTTAGTCCATTAGGTGAAATTTTCATATTTTTCCTTTAGTTTGAGTTTGTTAATAATTAAATTGCGTATAAGGAAAATCAGGTATTAAGGCGGACTTTAATTTTTATGAGAGATAAAATACATGAAGAATATTTTAATTTGCAGATATGGTTTAAGCAAAAAATAAATAATGGAATGACAAAAGAAAGGCAGAATATACCAACTAAAATGTTTTTGGAGAAAATACCTGCAGCTTCTATTTTGATACAGGGGCTGCAGGTATGCTCTGCACAATCATGGGAAAGATTAATTGCAATTAAGATTTCGGCACTGGCAATGGAAAAAACCACACACAGGACAAGAGCAAAGACAGTTACTTTTTCTTTGAGTAGCTTTTTCATTGTGATGCCTTAACTGTTTTCAGGCTGCTTACTTACTTTCCTCTGCCGGAACGGGAGGTCTTAGGCATACAGGTAAGTTGCCATTTTTCCTGTGATTAATTACACAGGCACAGCACCTCATATGGTTATCGCAGTCTGTATTGGTACAGGGACATTCTTTTACGTTTGGACAAGCAGCCATAATTACTCCTTAGATTTAGTTTGCGTTAGCAAACTACGTTCAATCGGAATTCTTGACCTAAAAGGTCAAGAACATTCTCCTTGCTTATTTTACTGTAATAATTTGATACTTGGTAGATCCAAGTCCAATATTTTCGGCATGAGACATCTGAACCCTCCAGTCCGTGGTTGGGTGAATTCCTGTAAAATGATCGCTGCCGCCTTTTTCGTAGGAGGGGATTTTTTTTCTGTCAGAAATGATAGTACCGGGAATGCCGGGTGAAGCATTGACCGCATCAATACAGGCCTGGTCCACGGCGACAGGATCGAAAGAGGCAAAAATGCCTATGTCGGGAACTATGGCTGCATCGCTTTCGCCATGGCAATCGCAGTAGGGAGAAACTTGATTAACCACGTTAATGTGGAAGTGAGGCCTGCCATCCAATACGGCCTTGGCATACTCGGCAATTTTGCTGCAAAGAGAGGAACTGCCTGAGTCCCAGTTGCTGGCAATGGCATTTTTACTACAGGCGCCTATACAGCGGCCGCAGCCTACGCATTTTTTGTGATCGATTTGGGCAACGTCTTTTGCACCTTTCTTGCTAACGAAGCTAATTGCCCCATGGGCGCAGAAACGTGCGCATAGCTTACAGCCTATGCACTTGGCATCCCTTACATCGGGTTTGCCTTCGTTGTGCATATTCATTTTACCTGCCCTGCTGCCCGAACCCATGCCCACATTTTTAAGAGCGCCGCCAAAACCGCTAATCTCGTGTCCTTTAAAATGGTTGAGGGAAATTACTATATCTGCATCCATGATTGCGCGGCCTATAAAAGCGGTTTTGCAGAACTTGCCACCCTTCACAGGAACTTCAACATCATCAGTACCACGGAGGCCATCGGCAATTATGTTCTGACAGCCTGTGCTGACCTGGGTGTATCCGTTTTCTGCCGCAGCGTCCAGGTGAACCAGGGCATTGTTGCGCTGCCCTACATAGAGGGTATTGGCATCGGTGAGGAAGGGCATGCCTCCAAGTTTCTTTATCCTGTCAGCCAGGGTTTTGGCAAAATTGGGTCTTAGGAAAGCCAGGTTCCCGGGCTCTCCAAAGTGGATTTTAATTGCCACATACTTTTGCTTAAAATCAATTTCCTTAATACCGGCTTTCTGAATTAGCCTGTCCATTTTTACCAGGAGGCTCTCACCAACCTTGGTTCTCATATCCGTAAAGTATACCTTTGAAGTTTCCATTTTGCCCTCTTTGATTAAAATTTTATTTTACTAACGAGGCTGATACGATTCGAACGTACGACCTTCAGATCCGCAATCTGATGCTCTATCCATCTGAGCTACAACCTCTTGTGTTTATAAAAGGTGGAGTTTGCATAGCAAACTCCAAGCTAAAAACCCGTAAGGGTTTTTTGCAGGGGACTCGAAGAGCCCACCTGCTACGTCGATTATGAAATAATCGTAAATTTTTGCGAAGCAAAAATTTATTTTTAAGAAGCCTTTGGCTTCTTAAAAATCGGAGCAGGGGGGATTCGCCTTCCAGCACTCAACATCCTGTTTCGTACTTCCAGGCCGCCTACGTCCCCTGCCGCCGCCATCCTTGGCGGCTCTTCCTCCCTTCCGGTCGGCGGGGACTCCGTTTCGAATCCCCCTAAACCGCTGTTTTATTTTAATCTACATGTAGAAAATTCTACCCCTTAGAGGAGAATTTTCTCCTAGATTAAAAAATCCAAAGGATTTTTTAATCGGAGCAGGGGGGATTCGAACCCCCGGTACCCTTTCGGGGTACAACTCCTTAGCAGGGAGCCCGATTCAACCGCTCTCGCACCGCTCCATGTGG
>Ga0099364_10002065_pt1 | contig 32328 bp, 25 predicted proteins | sample TergutTh196P3_FD_73070 | JGI IMG/M metagenome (GOLD analysis project Ga0099364, IMG submission 73070) | Microcerotermes parvus P3 segment gut microbial communities from Pointe-Noire, Republic of the Congo - Th196 P3 | ecosystem: Host-associated > Arthropoda: Insects > Digestive system > Gut ... | reverse complement strand
TCTTTATCTATAAGTGTTTCATACTCATATAATCTCTTAAAGTAATTCGTTAAAGACGCTACGTTTGAACCTTCATAAGATATATATGCCTTTTTCTGCTCTTCATTATACATTGGACGCTCTTTTGACTGTCGCATCAAAAACCACTCCTTAAAATAATATGTACGGGTGATTCTGTTGTCTATTATAACTTATCACGTTCACTTTGTCAAGTGTTTTTTATTATTACTTTATTTTACTCATAGACAAGCCCCCATGCCATTTCATCTGCTATGAAATACGCTTCTGTCTCGTCCATTCCGTTTAATACAAGTTCGTTATATAAGGCTTTTCGTTGTTGTTCATTTTAATTCTCCTCGTATAATATATTTGATGTTGAGCTTACCTTCTCGTTGTTTCGACAGAATGTCTCTTTTATGCAAATAGGCTCTTAAACTCACACACACCCGTCTTAGCACAAAGAAGTTCTACCGCAAGTATCACCCCCTTGCGCTGATAAGGGCGCTCTTCAGGCTGTCCAACACAAGATGTGACAGTTTTGTCTTAGTTCTCACCGACTTAAACTCGAATAATTTGCTCGCGTCGATACTCCTTATGCTTAATTTGACTGTAGGACAGCGCCGAAACTGTGCGAGGCTCCAAGTGTGCGTATTTCCAGACAAGGGGGCTTATCGCATGTATTTTCAAGTATTTCCACCCGGATTTTTTTGATCTCCCCGGGAATCATGGGGAAATAATTGTCGGAACACAGATGCTTGTGGTTACACTCGATCTCCAGTTGGCGTATGACACACACGGTTTCAATGGAAAGCTCCCATGCTTCGTCGGGAAGCTTATCCAACCATGCTTTTACCGGCGTATCGTTCTGCACGAACTCGAAGAACGGGCAGACAAACAGGATGTTCTCGTCAACGATATTGCCGGAATCATCGCGCAATCTGAGAAAAAACACCTCTCTCGTGCGGTCTATGACTGTCCGGTAAAGCTCGGGGGATGCAAAAACTTTTCCGCTCTCACCGTCATTCATAGTAACGTCTGTAAAAATACGGTCAATCTCGCGGCCGTCCGAATGCAGATGCACAAGTTCGGCGGCGCCTTTAAACATGCCGCCGCTCTGGTTTGAAACGGTTATGCAAATATCCTCGCCATCGCGGAAAAGTCCGGCCGCAACGCTCTGATACAGCCGCTTCACGACATAATAGCTCATCATAGGGTAGCCGCAGTAATCCACACACCCAAACTGGAACAACGGGCCGCCTTTGTTGAATGACCAGTAAATAACCCCGCTGTTTGACGGGCTGCGCAAACGGAACTGCCGCAGTGCGTTGTAATCCGCCCGGGCCTGCTCCAGCTCAAGGGTATGAAGATACCGCCGCAGGCTTGGGTTGTCATCGTGGTGCCAGCCGCTGTAAGCAAGCCGCCCGATTCTTGTGCGGCTTGTTTGTTTTGTCCAACGGGAAAACCAGCCCTGCCCGCTGTAATCGTCCACTTGCATATCCATGCGTTTTTCCAGAGTCTCCGGGCGGGAATAACTCTCCTGCGACCAGCAGGTTTCCGAAACAAACAGTGGGTCTTTAAATGAGTTGAAATAATTTCCCCAGTTATGCGCATCGCCAACAACGGGTGATTGGCAATCCGCCCCTCCGTGCGGGGAATTGATGATATACGGGATCTCAGGGCAAAGCTCCGCAGAGATCGGCGGCATACACTGTGTAAACAGTGTTTCGCCGTAAAAACGGTCGATCCTGCCCTGCCAGCCGAACTCCTCCCAGCCCTCGATCTGCTCGTTGCCGCCGCATACCACACACAGAGACACATGCCTGCGCACACTCTTTAGTAATTCGCGGCATTCTCCGGCGTATTCCTCCACAAAACCGGGATCATAGTCGGGGTAAACATTGCTGTGCAAAAAGCCGTCCGCCCAGAGCATTATCCCGAGCCTGTCGCACGCACTGTAGAATGCTTCTCCGGCGGGCATACCGCCGCCCCACACGCGTATCATGTTCGTATGCGCGTTTTCGAGCAACCGGAACATCCGGCGCTCCTCTTCGGGTGTGCCATACACTTTTATATAATCCGGCGGGATCGTATTTTGCCCGCGCGCCCAGATGCGCTTGCCATTAACGCGAAAATGAAACGTATTCCGGCCGTTTGGGAGTTTTGTGACAAGCTCAGCGGTTTTAAAACCAACCTCCCGCTCCAGCGAGTGTATGCATTCGCCACCGCTTAAAAGCTCAAGGCGCAGCCTGTAAAGAAACGGCTTGCCGTAGCCCGTCGGCCACCACAGCTCGGGATTGGTGATTTCAACGGGGAGCGTGAGCGCCCCGTCTTTTACCGCACCGTCAAGAACAGCGATATCTTCTCCGGTCTGCGGATTTGTTATGACCGCACGCAGCCCGCAGTCCACGCCGTCCGTTTGCACCTGAAGCTCGCAGCGGGCGGCCCCGTTTTCCAGCGACAGGGTGCGCAAAACCCAGTCTGTTATACGGCTTACGCCGAAATATTCAAGCGAAACCGGGCGGTTAATGCCTATCCCCAGCACTCCTGTGCCGATATTCAGCAGGCTGCTGTTTGTAAAAAAGCTCCGCTGATATCGGCGGATAAGGGATTTACCCATCAATCCCTCAACGTCGTCGCTGTCGTGCCCGAGGCGCGCCGCCGCCGTTATCTTATCGAATATCATGCGATGATGAGCCTTCACACGAATCACAATAAGATTTTCATTCGGGTGCAAAAGCCCGTCGGCGAGCGGGAATTGATAGTATCGGTAATTATTGCGGGTTTCTCCGACCATCTCGCCGTTTAGCCATATTTCGCTGAATGTATCAACGCCGTCTATATTCAAAAACCATCTGCGGGTTTCCGGTATTTCATCAAGACGGAAGCTCTTTCGGTAGAGCCAGTCGTTTTTCGCCACCCATGCGGCGCTGAATGCCGCCTGAGTGCTCGCGTAGGGGTTTTCGAGTTTACCTGCGGCCATCAGGTCATACTGCACCGCTCCCGGCACTTCGGCGGGGATGAAGTTGAGCCCGGATAGTTCAGGTGCATCATAGTCTGCCGCATCTGCCGGATATTGAGCGACTTCCCAGCCACCCGACAGCGGCAAATCGTCAAACATTTTCATCGTTTACCTCTTTATCTTGTTTTCGTATAAACATCTCTTATGTCCGCCGCGTTATGCAGAGGCTTTCCCTCGCGGAACAGCCGAATATTATTGCAGATAATTTCTACGCAGTTGCCCGGCATGTCGGGCATTTCGGGCGTGCAGTGCGGGGTGATTATCATGTTTGGCAAATCCCACAGAGGGCTGTCAGACCCCAACGGCTCCTGCTCAAAGACGTCGCTGCCCGCGCCCGCTATATCGCCGTTTTTCAGCGCTTCGGCAAGTGCGGCTTCATCGACAACAGCGCCGCGCGCCATATTGATAAGCAACGCCGAATCCTTCATTACGGAAAAGGCACGTTTGTCGATCATATGGAATGTTTCATCCGAAAGTCGGACAGATAGCACCACCACATCGCTTTCCCGCAGCAGTTCGTCGTAACTGTCACCCTTAGAGGCATCGAAAGCCCTGTCAACATTATCCGGCGGCGAAGAGAAGGCGCGATCGTATGCCATCACTGTCATGCCGAAAGCTTTTGCGCGCGCCGCGACCTCCCGGCCGGTAAAGCCGAGACCGATAATCCCCATTGTCTTACCGTAAAGTCCGCGGCTGTCGGTATATATATTCTTCCATACATGGTCGCGCTGATTCTGTTCAAGCAATCTCGAATTGTAGATCAGAGACAGCAGCAGAAAAAACACATGCTCTGCCAGAACCGGGCCGGAGCGCCCCGCTGAGCAAGACAGGATGATGCCGCGCTCAAATACCTCCGGACGCGCTGAATTATTAATTCCGGCATGGTTGCAGTGAACCCACTTGAGCTTCTTGCCGTGCTCAAGCACCGTGTCGTTGAGGTCGCCATCCAAAATAGCGGCTTCCGCCTCGCGCAGGCCTTCTGCAATCGCAGTTGTGTCCCCTGCGGCACAGCGGATTATTTTTGCCGGCTTTAGTGCTTCTTCAATTTTCTCCCAATGCCAACCGGTATAACCAACAGTTACAAGCGCCGTGGAAAGATCTCTTTTACTAATCATAACATCAAAACTCCTAACACTGTTAAACATCAGATATGTTATAATTATAAGCGCAGGAGTTTATTATTTCAATACCAAACTGCTTAAATCGTTATATATCATAAAATTTGTTGATTTTTACTGTTGCATTTGACATCAGACTCTTAGAAGGTTGGATTATGAACATATTGATTTAGATGCTATTTTTGGTGATAATTAATATAATATGCATCAAATCGAGATTATATTTGACGTTTTTTGCCTAGGTTGTTGCAAAATAGGTCCCCGTCATATATAATAAAGTCATATTCTGATTTGCAGATATCAGATAACTGAAATCTACCATATAAATTTAAGGAGGCAAACAAGAATGAGAAGTAGATATATAAAGGTTTTATTTGCGAGTGTTCTGGTTCTGGCGTTGGTGTTGTCGTCATGCGGTGCACTCGCATCGACCCCTGCAGTACCCGCCGCACCCGCAGCCCCTCGGTCACAGCTACTACTCCAAATACGAATACAAACTATTGAGATGCTTCAGCTTCATGCTCTTGGGGATGGTCACAGGTGACACATTAAGCTCTGGGTCGGTATCCACCGACAACAAGGCTGATTAAATCTATCAAACCGGGTATAAATGTCGGTCCCCAGCGCCCTCAGCCCATACATCAAGAGATCGAGGAGGTAAGCCGCGAGTTATACGTGGAGCAAGGTGCTTGCGAAACACAGCATCGGCAAGCAGATTGACCTTGACCGCAGGGGGATGAAATAAGCCGCCACAGTGAAACAAAGATGATTTCCATGTCTAAATCACAAGCATCAACAACAACCGCACAGGGCGGTCAGCAAGCATTAACAGTCAGTGAAATTTACAAAAGCGTTCTTCGAGAATACCCCGATGTCCTTGATGTCAGTCATGTCAGCGACATCCTCGGCGTCAGCACCAAAACTGTGTACCGCCTGCTCAACGAAGGCTCGCTGGCATCGTTAAAAGTCGGGCGGGCGTTCAAGATCCCGAAGCTCTATGTGCTTCAATATGTTAAGGTCTTATCCCTGAACTGAGACTTTAACCCGCCTGATGAGCCGCCTGACAAGCGGTGAAACGCTCCGTTCGGGGCGTCGCGGAAGTCCATTCCGGCGAAAACTAAATTCGGCTCCCCGGTGTGGTAGCCTGCAACCGAATAAAATTTGTCTTATCCAACGGTTTAATAGGCGGACGCGGAATTTATCTGCTATAATAATATCTGTCAACAGCAGATGAAACCCCTGCCAAACGAAAGGAGTATTACAATGGCAGACACATCTGCAATCGAAGTCAAAGGCTTCCTAGAGCTACGAAAAAGTACCAAGTGTTATTACTGGTACGCAAAACTTTGGTGGTACGAAGGCAGTACGCGCAAGCGTGCGTCCGTCCCTATCAAGCTATCCGAAACAAGTGACAAGAATACACGCAACAAGGGAAAGGCGCAAAAATTCCTAGACCAAGCCATCAAAGACCGTGAGGCTCTGCTGCACGATGCACTACAAAGGCGTGAGCAGGAGGCTTTATCGGAGGATGTTAGTCCGGGCGTTCTGTTCGCTGACTTCATTGAACACGACTGGCTCGAAGCCGTCAGGCGCGGTGACAGGCGGGCGAACAAGCGAAAGATAAAACTGACCACCTTCGGCAGCTATCAATGCAATGTGCAGGTGAACATCGCGCCGTGGTTCCGCGAACGCGGGATAACGCTGTCGGACTTGACCGCCGAGAATATCAACGATTTCTACGAGCATCACTACGGCAGAGGCGTTTCAACGAAGACTGTCCTTAACCTACATGCCAACATAGTCAGCGCATTGCGCTATGCGGCCCGTAAGGAATACATCGACAGCGCGGACATCATCCTCAAAAATGTGTACCGCCCTGATGCGGAGGATTACATCGCAAAGCCTTACAACGAAGCCGAGGCAATGGCTTTAATCGAAGCCATCAAAGGGGACAGGTTGGAGCTGGGCGTCATTATCGGCGCGTTTTATGGTTTGCGCCGCGCCGAGGTCGTCGGGCTGCGCTGGGAGTCGATAGACTTTGATGCGAATACGATCACGGTTGAGCATACCGTCACAGAGGTTTATATCGACGGCAAGCGCGTAATCATCTCCGACGACACGACCAAGAGCAAATCAAGCCTCCGAACGCTACCCCTGATTCCGCTGATGAGAGCAAAACTGCTCGAAGTGAAGGCAGAGCAGGAGGAGTACCGAAAGCTGTGTGGCAGATCGTATAACAAGAAGGAAAGCGTCTACATCTACACCGACGCGCTCGGCAACCGCATCAAGCCGGACTACATCTCGTCTGCGTTTCCGAAGTTTTTATTGAAGCACGGACTCAGGCGCGTGCGTTTCCATGACCTGCGGCACACATCGGCGCGGCTTTTACTGGCGGCAGGCGTACCGCTCACGGCGATACAGGAATGGCTTGGGCACAGCACGATTGCGATAACCTCCAAGCATTATGCGCGCCACGACACCAGCGTAAACAAAGACTCGGCAAACGCGCTGACCTGGATCCAGAAGATGGCGTTCGCACAGGAAATGGCCGGCACCGAGGCGTGATTCTACACAATGGTCAAAGCCCGCAACCTGTTGCGGTTACGGGCTTTCATGGCGGAAGCGGTGAGAGTCGAACTCACGAACCCTTGCGGATTGCCGGTTTTCAAGACCGGTGCCTTAAACCACTCGGCCACGCTTCCTCGTGTATGTTGCTTCAAAAATAAACTCGGCGGATTTGACACCAAATGCTGACACCAAAAGTTTTACATCAGCATCGAGTGTACCACAGAAACCCCACAGAATCAAGGCTTTCCTCTCAAAACGGTATAATCAGCCCACAGTCTTTCAAGACCGCCCCGTTATGACCGCTTCGGTACGCCTCCGTATGCCCAAAAAATAGGGGCGTGCGTTAAACACGCCCTCGCAACAATCTTTTCTTACGTGGACGCGTCCACCGACGCTCCCACCCCGGTGTTCACCGGCAAGCTAATCTCAATGCCCGGTTCCAGCGTGATTTCGATATGAGGCGGCGGCGCGAGCGTTATATATATCTGCCCGGGAATATACTCACTCTGCACGGCCTCTATGCTCTCCCACTGGACCTCCATTGTCGCGGGCGTCCACTCAAGCGCGAAATCAGACCCCGTAAAATCAATTTGAGGGGGAACTGACGGCATCGACGTCACACTCAGCCTGATGTCAACTTCCATTGATTGCTTGGCAATGTCCGCGGCGGCGTTTCTGCGGTCCTCTATCCTGAGAAACGCGACGCCCTCGGACGCTATCCTGGCAATCGTGTCAATGCCTTTTTGCAGGCTCTCGCGGTAGAAGTCGCCGGATACCCTGAGAACAGGCTTGTTGCCCGCACTGGCAAAAGCCTCCGTCTGGTCTATCTGAATCTTGGGCAATCCGACATTTGCCTGAAAAGAAGCCGGCTGAGCGCTAACGCTCATCTGCATACGCATCTGGCGCGGCGTCAGCTGCGCCGCCTTTGATTCTATCGCCAGCTGCGCATGGGTTTGACTAATAACTAAGCGCGGTAACACAGCGTATCACCTCCTTAATAAAACTGCTTGGTATCCATACCTGCGCTCATATTATCTTAAAAAGTCTACCAACGTGGGCTGTATAATCCTCGCGCCGACCGACAACGCCGCGCGGTAAACCGCTTCCGCCATGCTGAATTCCATGATTGCCTTCGCCTGATCCAAGTCCTCGACATCGGACTTCATCTGCGTGTAATTTATAGTATCCTGCCCATAGCGGTCACTCATCAGGTCAAGGCGGTTTTGGCGTCCGCCGAGATCCGCCAGTATCGCCAGCGTCCCGCGCTGAGCCTCCTGAAGCCGCGCTATAAAGGGCTGTATCTCTCTGTTCCCGACTTCCCCGTCATACTCGTCGCCGTCATCGGGGTCAATATTGTCAAGCCACTGCGCCAGATCACCGAATATTTTATATAAGTTTTCCTCTCCGGCGCCCATAAAATCCACACCGCCGATGCCGATGTCCATATAGATGCCGAATCCGATCTCATAGTTTATAACCGTGTTGGCGAGGTTAAGGTCCGCAAGGTCGTCGTTTACCATATCATACGGTTCATCGTTCGAGCCGTTGTACCACAAAACGCCGATAAGGTCTTCATCGTCTTCATATACCACGGTATACGGCTGATTCGACACGTTGTATCCGCCGAAGATAAATTTATCTCCCCAGCTCGTGTTGCCTATCTGCACAAGATGGTCGCGCAGCTGGCGTATCTCCTGCGCGATAGCCGCTCTGTCGTCTTTTGCCAGCGCGTCGCTGGCTCCCTGAACGGCCAGCTCATACGCGCGCTTCAGCACGTCGTTTATCTCGGACACAGCCGTTTCCGTCGCCGTCATCCACGCGCGCGCGTCGTCAACGTTGCGGCCGAACTGCTCAATGTCGTTTATCTTCGAGCGGGCGTTCAGGCTTTTGATAACGCCTATGGGATCATCGGATATTCTTACGATCTTGCGGTTTGTGGCAAGCTGCGCCTGATGGCGCTCCATACGCGCGGTATTTTTATAAAGGTTGTTATTAAACGACGTTATCAACATGCCGTTTGTTACACGCTGCGCCATGGCACACTCCTCCTTTTTGAATATATCACATCATTTTTATGCTGTCAAGTTACAATTTTGTAACAATTGATTGCTATAATCCGGCTCTTCCCGTTCTGTTTATTAAAACATCAAGCAGATCGTCCATTGACGTTATGGTACGCGCCGCGGCGTTATACGCGTGCTGGAAGCGTACAAGATGCGTCATTTCCTCGTCGATTGAAACGCCCATAACCGATAAACGCTGGCTCTCCAAGCTGTCAACCAAAACCTGTTCGGAAATATCCATCTGTTTCGAGTGGCCCACCTCGGAGGCAAGCTCGCTCAGGAAGCTCTTATAGAACCCCTCGAAGCTGCCTATGACGTCAATATCATTACGCTCTCTGACATCACTTATCAGTCTAAGTGCTATCTCGTTGTTGCCGGTATTGAAATGCCATGTCCCGTCGATAGGATCCCTTACTCTTTCGACCAGCTGGCTTGACGCAGCGATGTTGAAGCCCGACAGCAGAATATCTTCCGACAGCTTTATGGTCGCCGCGGTAACGCCGTCCTCGTCAAAGAACAGGATGCCATCTCTGGACTCCCACGGCAAACCGTCCTTGTCGGTAAAGGGCATTGTCCAGCCCTGTCTGTGGACCTCGTTAAACTCGTAGACAAGCGCGTTGACCAGCGTGTCAAGCTGTGCTACAAAGTACGGGATACCCTGATTGTCTTTTTCGTTTCCGTCACGGATGTCTAAGTACCCTTTGATTTTGCCGCCGCTGACCTCAAGCATGTCGCCGCCCGGGCCAAACACATCGGAGTCCTCAAAATAAAGCATGTGCAAAAGCTCTTCGGGCGTCGCCGCCGGTTCCATCGTTTCAATCACATAGTTTTCGTCGAAGTCCTGCACGGCGGCAAGCCTGCGGAAATCCTTATGCACGATCAGCGGCTCGTTGTCTATACCGATGTCGATTTCCATAGTTGTCAGTTCGATTCCGTATATATTGTATTTGCCTGTGCCGACCTCTCTGTATTGTATATTGGCTATCGTGGACAGCTCGTCTATCAGGAGGTTTCTGGCGTCGCGCAGGTCGTTGGCGACCTGGCCGCTCTGCTCGTATCTGAAGATGTTGTCGTTTAAGTCCGTTATTTTTTGAGAGATGTCGTTTATGGCGCCCGCCTGCTGCGACAGGGCATAGTCCTGCTGATACATCAAATCCTTCAGCTGAGTGTAGTTGGAGTTCAGGACGTCTATCATTTTTCTCGCTTCCTGAATAAGGTTTGTGCGTATCGCCTCGTCCATCGGGTTTTTCGTCAGCTCCTGAACGGCGTTGAAAAAAGAGCCCATTATGCCCACAAGGCTCGCGTCCTGCTCGCCGTTGAAAACGTCTTCGATGTAATAAAGCGCGTTTGATTTTGTCTGCCAGTAATTGGCCTTGGTTTGCTCCTGCCGGAACTGGCGGTCTAAAAACCTGTCACGTATCTGGTCAAGGCTCATCGTTTCAACGCCCGCGCCGACCTGCCCTTTTGAGATGGGGGCAAACTGCTGTTTATACCCCGGCGGCGGCACCGCCTCGGTGACAAACCGCTGGCGGCTGTATCCGACCGTATTTGTATTCGCAATGTTGTGACCGGTCACGTCAAGCTGGCGCTGCGCCACAAACAGACCTTTTGTTCCTATATTAAGTCCGTAAAAAGTCGAACGCATGGTGATCTCCCCTTATACTCCAAAGTCGATCGTACTGGGACCGCGCGGCAGCCTTTGGTTTTCCGATCCGCTGCTGCTGTAAGCGTTATTTAAGCTATCCCTTGTCGAATCCATCATAAAGCTTATATACTCCAAACGCGACTGAATAAGTCTGCGGTTGATTTCATTTATGGCGACCTGCGCCTGTATGATATTGGTCAGCTCAATCTGAGTGCGTTTCAGCGCCGTGATAAAGGACGGCGGGCATATCTCGATTATATCCTGAATGGTAATTTCATCCGCCGGAACCCCCGTCTTATCCGAAAACGCCGCCACCAGTTTTTTACGTTCGCGCTCGTTCTCCGTCAGCATAAACATGAGCGGCTGTTCTTCCTTTACAATCCTCTCAAGGGCATTTACATCCTGTTCTTCTATAGCCGTACGCTTTTGGGCCGATAACTCATGCAGCTTTGTATAAATATCGCGCTGAAGCCCCAATATTGTAATAAGATTTGAAATCAGCTTATCCACAGACGTTCCCTCCGATAATCGGGATTTTGTTTTATCCCGTATCAATTATATCGAATGTGTGCAAAAAAACTTTAGCGGCAACCCGCCTTCGGGCCGCCGCCGGTTTATTATTTTTTTGGTTATATTCCCAGTGTGTCCAGCATCTTTCTGGCGATGTCCCTGCCGCTTGGCGAATAAGTGCCGTTCTGTACGCTTTCACGAAGCGCGGAGATTTTTTCCTCCCTGATCTCAGGGGTGCTCATGGCTTTTTTCATAGCCTGAGCGAATAATTTTCCGCTGTCGGAAAAATCGACCCTATCGGAGCCTTGCTGCACGCCGCTGTATACGCTTGCCGCCGATGCGCGCTGTGTTCCCTGATACCTTTTCACCGCGCCGACAGGTTGAATCGGATTAAATTTAATATCCATGTCATTCTCCTCCTCAAGGGTTTTTTTATGCCTCTGTTAGCTATATCGTATGATTCGCAAAAATCTTTAGCGGTCTTTTTTTGTCAAAAGCCTGTCTATATGAAGTCCGCGCCGCTCGGACGTTTCGGCTTGCTTCCTCAGCACTGCGTCCAGCTCCTGTGACGCGCTGCTCACCTGTGACATAAACTCGCCCGCGCATTTCGCGCACATCTGCCCCGTGTCGATGGAAGTGCCGCACTTTGTGCATTTAAGCAGCGAGCCCGCGCCGGAGGTTGTGATCAGGCGTCCCTCGCGCATCCATTCCATCATCATGTCTACCGTCGCGCCCGTGCCCTCGCAGATAGCTTCTATGCCGGCGCTGGGGTTCCTGTACATAAAGTCCCGGACTTTGACAAACAGCTCGTCGATTTCACGGACACAGTCAGGGCAGTTATAGCCTCCCCTGAATTGAAAAATTTTCCCGCAATTGCGGCAGCTCCTAATATCCATATTGCCGGCCCCCTAAAATTACTGTCTTATGGAATTGGCCAGTCCCGCCATCTGGTCGGCGACTCCCAGCGCGCGCGACGCGAATTGATATGCCCTCTGCGCGCGGATAAGCTTTGTTGTTTCCAGCGCCAAATCGACGTTTGAGCCCTCCAGCGCCCCGCTCATAACATGCGGGGTGTCCATAAGCTCGGCCTCGCCGGAGTTTTCCGACTCCATAAACAGGTTGTTGCCCACCGCGAGCAAACCGCTCGGATTGATAAAATCAAATATGCCAAGACTTATATCCGACTCGGTCAGCTCTCCTTCTTCGTTCGCAAAATGAAAGCGGCCTTCGCTGTCAACCCTCATCAGCGACGGATTGCCCTCTATGACTATAATCTCGCCGTCGGAATCAAGGATATATCTGCCGGCGCTGTCAACCAGCTCGGCGTCGGGCGTGAGATAAAAGGCTCCGTCACGGGTATAAAGCGGCATCTCATTACCCTCTTCATCGAAACCAAGGACTGTAAAGAAGCCGCGGCCCTCCAGCAAAAAGTCAAGCGGTCTGTCGGTAGTAAGGGCGGCGCCCTGCATCATGATCCTGTTTATCTGAAGCGGGAGCGCGCCGGTGCCCAGCTGTAGGTTCATATACTCTCCGTTATCAACCGGATTGCGCATACGCGTGTACAGCGCTTCCTTGAAATCCATACGGGAGTATTTATATCCTGCCGTGCCCACATTGGCGACGTTTGCGGATATTACGTCTATATTGAGCTGCTGCGAGTGCAGTCCGTTTGCCGCCGTATAAAATGATTGTATCATATCTTCACCTGTTTTTCAAGAATGAATTTCACGATAAATTAATTAAATTCTTGCGATGTCGTTTACCGCTCTGCCCAAGCTCTCGTCTATCATTCTCAGCACGCGCTGGTTTATCTCGAACGATCTGTATACCTGCATCATCTGCACCATTTCGCGCGCGGTGTCAACATTTGCCATCTCAACCGCTTTTTGTCTTACGCCAACGTTGACCTGTTCGGGTTCATAGGGTTCCTCCGGATCCTCGTTATATACATAGTACATATTGCTGCCCTCCTTGCGGAGTATGGAGTTGTCCTCGAAACGAACTATATAAAGGCGGTCGATCTCATCTCCCTCGGCGTCATAGATTATACCGTTTATATCGACCGTAATGTCCGTGGAGCCGATTTCTATATGCCCGCCCTCGCCGAGAACTCTGTGACCGTCGCCGGTAACGAGGTATCCATCGGCGTCGATGTTGAACGCTCCGTTGCGGGTATAGCGGACGACTTCGTCCTCGTCGTCCTCAGTCGTGTAATCAATGCAGAAGAAACCGTCGTCGATCAGCGCGAAATCCAGCGGCGAGTCGGTCGGTTCGATCCCGCCCTGGGAGAAGCTGACATATTTCTGATCGACGTGGATGCCCGTGTTATGCGCGCCGACGCTGTCGTATTTATAAATGGACGGGTCGTTTAAGCGCGAAATCAGCATATCACGAAAAGACCGTGTTACCAAGGTTTCCGACTTATAGCCGCGTGTTTCCACGTTGACCAGGTTATTCGTGATAACGTCCATGCGGCGCATTTGCGCAAGCATCGCGGTTCCGGCGGTATACATTGAACGCAGCATATAATTACTCCTTTAATTATATCTCTGCTCTTATATCGAAAGAAATTATGTTAATCTTTAGAAGATTTTTTCTGCGGCGGACATGTGGCGCGCATACTTGCTGTTGAAAACTCGGCTGTATTACGCCGATTGATAAAGAATTTCTCCGGTCTTAATTATGTGTTCGACAAAGCCGCTCGGGTCGTGAGTTTCATCCAACAAATGAGGCTCAATATCAAAGCTGATATTTCGTCTAAGTCTGTACAAGAGAACCTCTGTAGCATACCAATCGCCCTTAAAGTCGTTTATCAGCACGGCAATATCTATGTCGCTTTCATTATGGGGAGTTCCGTTTGCATAAGAGCCAAATAATACAACAGATGAGGGATTAAGAGCAACTTTTACCTTTTCGGTGTATTTTTCAGCTATCTCCCTAACCTTTTCTTTATCCAACATAGAAACTTCTCCGTTTCCTTAAAAATTTTCTCGCATTTTTGATAACTCAGTGTTTTGGCGATACTCTCTTTGTATTCGGTATAACGCCCATCAATTTGGAGTGGCAGTAATTCCTCTAAAAAATCCTGTTGTTCTTCAGATAAATCTTCATATATTCCGCACCGTTCGGCAAGTTTTGTTAAGTCGTGGGTTTTTGGCGGGATTTCACCCGTATTATGCACTACAACCGCTTTTAACGCTTTTTCCGCTATCAAATGACAGAAAAAGCCCATAGGCAACAGGCGTTTACCGTCTAAAAGCCATTTAGCGGTAATCAAGTCCTCGTCACACATATTCAGCCAACTGTCAACCCTGTCATGCATTTCATCATCCTCTTGCGCCACACACAATTTTTCCGCAGCGGACACGCGGCTCACTTACTGTTATACCCTTGCCGGCAGCAATATTTACTACGTCTTATCCAAGTCCGCTATCAGTATAACCTCGCCTCTGCCGATGTCCAGCTCCTTGGCGACCTCGTCCAGTGAAAGCCCTCTGCTCATTAAGTACCGGACTTTTTGCGGCTTTGTCGCAAGCCGTCCCAGCGCCTCTTTATCCCTGTCTGTCAGCCGTGAGGATGTTTCTTTCGGCGGATTTGCCGGTTTTGAAGCGGACTGTTCGGCCTTTACCGGCTTTACCGGCTTTGGCGGCGCGGCGGGCGCCGGGGCTTCCTCCGGCACCGGTACGGTAACAGGCGCCGGCCTCGGCTCGGACAAAACCTGCATATAAACGACCTGAGCCTGACGGTTAAGCTCGAGCAGCTCCTGCCGTTTTTCCTCAAGGCCGGTGTGCATTTCGCCGACATATTCCTCAAAGCTGTCGAGCATCTCCTCTATTTGCGTATAAAGCTGGATGATTTTATCTTCCTGGCGTTCGGGAGTTATATCCTCCGTTTTTTTCGGCCTCTGCATAAAGAAAAACGCAACGGACACAACCTGTAATGAAAACAGCAGCCACGCGTACCACGGCATAATCTCTACACCCCTATATCAATATAATGTTTTCGGGGCTGTGCGAATTTCCCCTTTTCGACCGGAAGCAGTAGCAGCGGATCTATATGGTCTTCCCTCTCCTGCCGTTCGGGCTCTTTCTCGCTCTGCTCGCCGCCTGAAGCGTTCCCGCGCTCGCGTTCCTCCGTGCCGATTCTCTTGCCCTCGGCGGACTGGGCGCGGACGGCGCGCGCGGCGTCACGCTCCGTGTCCCTGTTTATGATTGTGGCGTTCTGCGCCATCTGCGTTTCGTTCTGCTTATTTACTCTCGACTGCTGAGCCGTCATATCCGCCGGTTTGGTTGTCATCATCTGCGTGTCGATGCCCCTGACCATATAAAAGCGCCTCCTTTACACTACGCGTTGAACGCCTTTGTCAGCTTTGCCTTTAGGGTTATCATCGCTTTTGAGTGTATCTGCGAAACTCTTGATTCCGTGACTCCCAGCACCTGTCCGATCTCTTTAAGCGTCAGCTCCTCATAGTAATAAAGCGCGATTACCTGTCTCTCTTTCTCATTAAGCATATCTATATACTGCGCGAGAATCTCTATCATCTCTTTGTTCTCGACCGCCTCTTCGGGCGTTTCATCGCGCGATACCAGATACTCCTCGCCTTTCATGCGGTCCACCAGAACCTCGTCAAGGCATACCACGTTGAACGTGTGCGACTCGTCAAGGGTCTTTAGTACATCGCTCTCCGGCATATCAAGAAATTCCGCGACCTCCCTCTCCGTCGCCGAACGCCCCAAGCTGCTCTCCAGCTTTGAATACCCCTCCTCGACGCGCTTTATCTTCTGTCTAAGGCTGATCGGCGCCCAGTCCTGCTTGCGTATCTGGTCGATTATCTCTCCGCGTATACGCAGCGACGCATACGTTTCAAATTTGACCTCCTTAGCGGGGTCAAACTTGTCAACGGCATCCATAAGGCCCAGTGTGCCGCTGCCCATCATATCGTCAAAATCGACATGCTTGTGATAGGTCGGCAAAAGCCTTCTCGCTATTATCTTTACCAGATGCACGTATTCCATTACCAGATCGTTGCGCGCATCAATGCTGCGCGTCTTTAGGAAAACGTCCCACAGAGCTTGGGTCTTACCGTCCATCAGATCACCTCTGCAAAAATCTGTTGAGAAAAGTCTTGAACGTAAGACCTTGCTCACTCGGAGTCAAATCCAAAAACTTCCACGCGATATTGTCGATGTTGCGCGCGGCAATGCTGCGCGGCGATTGCAGGAAGAAAGGATTTTGCGCGCGCACCGCTTTTCCCACCACGGGATCGTTCAGCACATATCCCAAAACCTCGACGTCGGTTTTAAGGTACTTGGATACCACGGCGGGAAACTTGGCCAGCGCGTCCTCGGCGTCGCCTATGCTGTCGGCGCGGTTTACGACCAGCCGCAGGCGCGAATCGCGCGTCCGCGAAACGATGGATTTTACAAGGGCGTACGCGTCCATTATCGCCGTCGGCTCAGGCGTTGTGATTATTATAACCTCATGCGATGATTCGATAAGCTTCAGTATATTATTTGAAACGCCCGCGCCGGTGTCAAACATAATAATATCCGCCAGGTCCTCTATTTTAAGCAGCTTTTCCAAGACAGTCCCTATTTGCACTTCGGACAGGTTCAAGAGGTCGAAAACGCCCGAGCCTCCCGAGATTATCCTTACGCCGCCCAAGCCCTCGGTTATAATGTCCTTTACCTCGCCCTGACCGGTGGTCACCCACGACAGATCACGCTCCGGCGTTATCCCCATTATAACGTCCACGTTGGCAAGCCCGAAGTCGGCGTCTACAATCAGCACGCGCAGCCCCTTTTTCGCAAGCGCTATGGCGAAGTTTACCGCGAAATTGGTTTTGCCGACGCCGCCCTTGCCGCTTGTGACGGTAACGACGCGCGCGCCCGACTCAGGCGGGCGTGTGCGCTGATATTTGATGTTGTGGACGATTTGTCTTAACGCGCTGGCTTGATCACTCATGCTTCCACTCTTCCCATCAGCTTCGTAATTATTTTCCTCGAGTCGGCGACCTCTATATCGTCGGGAACATTCTGCCCCATAGCTGTGTAGGATAACGGTTTTCCCGCCAGAAACCTGAGATTAAGCATCGCCCCCCATGTCGGCGTTTCGTCGATCTTTGTAACCAGCAGCTTGAAATCCCGCAAAAAATTATACTTGTTGAGAATATTTACACACCCCGAAAAGGATGTTGTCGCGCTTATCACAAGATGTACCTCGTCAGCTTGGGAATATTTTATAAGCTGTGATATATCCTTCTCCAGCTCCTTATCGTTCGGCGAACGCCCCGATGTGTCGATAAACACAACATCTTTATCCTCGTGTTCTTTAAGGTAATCGCCAACCTCCTCGGGGGTATACGCGACAGATATAGGCACCTCCAGTATTTCGGCGTATGTTTTTAACTGTTCGACGGCGGCTATGCGATAAGTGTCCGCCGATATTATCCCCACCTTCGCGTGGTGGTTTATCGAATAGATAGCCGCGAGCTTTGCAAGCGTGGTCGTTTTGCCCACACCCGTCGGTCCTGTCAGCAGCACGACCTGACGCTTGAACCTTTTCAGCTTGATCGGCTGCGCCTCGCCCATATGCTGCTTCAGTATCTGTTCGCAGACCTCGCTTACGTCCTCTCCGTGTTTTATCACTATGTCGCTTACTTCGCGCGCGATCTTGTGCGCAAACTCCTCATGCACCTCGTTCTCGATAAGCGACAGCACAAACGATTCGATCTCCGGCGGATACTGCGCGCGGTACCCGTCCTTTATCTGCATCTTACTCACTAAGTTCCCCAAGGTGTTAGACAGCGAATCCAGCTTGTTCTCAAGCTCGCGTATTCTGTCAGGATCTTCGGGCTTAGGCTCCGCCGGCGCTTTTTCGACAACGGGAAAAATCGGCTTGAACCCTTCGGCGCCCACCGCGGTCGTCAGCGACTGTAACGGCGTCCGCTGATTGTTAAGGCTCATGCTCATAACATCCTGTTCGGGCGGCGGCGCCCACGCGGGCTGCTGCTGAATATATCTGGGCGGCTCTGGGTTTTCATACGCGGCGACTATCTCGACAAGCGGTTTTTTAAGAAAGCCAAAAAACCCCTTGCGTTTGATTTTACGCGTGTTCAGTATAAACGCGTCGCGTCCCAACTCACTGCGCACCTTGTTCATTGCCTCGGCGACATCGTCACCGATAAATCTTTTGACATTCATGGATTAAACGCTCACCACCCCATCGGCTTGTATGTCAACATTCTGTTCAAGCTCGTTATATGATAAAACCACCAGATCCGGCACCAGCGAATCGACCATTTTCTTGAAATGAAAACGCACCACCGGCGAAGTCAGCACTATAGGCGAAAGCCCCAGCGATGTCATGCGCTCGATAGCGCGCCGCAGGCTGGCGAATATCTTCTGCACTATATCCGATTCCAGAGAAACATACGAACCGTGTTCGGTCTGCTTTATGTTGTCCAGCACCATATTCTCCAGATTGGGGTCAAGCGTTATAACTCGCGCCCGCCTGTCCGGTACAAACTTGCCCGTTATCGTGCGTTTAAGCGCCTGCCGCACATATTCGGTCAGCATATCAGGATCGCGCGTCATGCCTCCATAGTCGCCCAGCGTTTCGACTATCGTGCCCATGTCGCGTATCGAAACGCCCTCTCTTAACAGGTTGGCCAAAACCTTTTGCACATCGCCCAGCGAAAACAGCTTAGGCACGACCTCCTCGACAAGCGACGGCTGATTTTGTCTTAAATTGTCGATCAGCACCTGAACCTGCTGGCGCCCCAGCAGTTCGTGCGCGTGGCGGCGTATCACCTCGGTGAGATGAGTGGCGATAACGCTCGGCGGATCGACAATAGTATATCCTAAAAGCTCGGCTCTGTCACGCCGCCGCTCGTTTATCCACTTCGCCGGCAGCCCGAACGCGGGTTCAAGCGTGTCGATACCCTCTATTTCCTCGGTAATGTCGCCCGGGTTCATCGCAAGGTAGTGATCTATCATAACCTCTCCTGTGGCGACCTCGCTGCCCTTTATCTTTATCATATACATGTTTGAACCGAACTGTATATTGTCGCGCAAACGTATAACAGGCACGATCAGACCCAAATCGATCGCGCACTGCCGCCTTATCATAACCACGCGGTCAAGCAGATCGCCGCCCTGCGACGCGTCCGCCAGCGGGATTATACCGTATCCAAACTCCAGCTCTATCGGGTCCACCTGTAAAAGCGACACGACGTTCTCCGGCTTGCGTATCTCCTCCGCCTGCTGCACGACCTCGGGCACCTCTTCCTTTTCCTCGGCTTTTCTTGTTCTGGACTGTATAGTATAAGCCAGCAGCGCGATTCCTCCGGCCAGCGGGAACATTACTATTTTCGGCATCCCGGGTATCAGCGCCAAGATTAAGATAACGCCCGCCACCAGATATAATACTCCGGTGTTCTGCGAAAACTGCTTTAATACGTCGCTGCCCAGCGACTCCTCCGTCACCGCCTTTGTGACGGTGATACCCATGGCGGCGGCTATAATCAGGGACGGTATCTGCGACGACAGCCCGTCGCCTATCGTAGCTGTCGTAAAAACCTCCAGCGCCGTCGCCATATCCATGCCGAAGATGACCACACCGGCGATAAGCCCGCCGATTATATTGACAAGCGTGGTAAGTATGCCGAAGATCGCGTCGCCCTTTACGAACTTCGACGCTCCGTCCATTGCCCCGTAAAAATCCGACTCACGCTGTATATTCTGGCGGCGCACGCGCGCCTGCTCCTCGTCAATGTTTCCCGAGTTCAGGTCGGCGTCTATCGCCATCTGCTTGCCCGGCATGGCGTCAAGCGTAAAACGCGCGGCGACCTCGGCCACACGCTCGGCGCCCTTTGTGATTACTAAAAAGTTAGCGAGAAATATCAGTATATACGCGATCGCGCCGACGACAAGGCTGGTCTGCCCGCCGCCGCCGGTGACAAAGGTTCCGAAGGTTCTTACAAGCTCGCCAGCGTCGCCCTCGTTGGATATGATCGCGCGCGTCGTCGAGATATTTATGGCTATGCGGTAAATAGTCGAAAACAGAAGTATAGTCGGGAACGTCGAAAAAGCCAGCGTCTCCTTAGCGTTTATCGTGACCAGCAGTATAGCGACCGACAGCCCGATGTTCAGCGCTATCATAAGGTCGATAAGAAATGTCGGCATAGGGATAATGAACATCATAAGACCGGCGACCAGCATTACCGATATGGCGATATCGCCGGTTTTCATCCCCTTCACATTGCCGCCTCCCTCGTGTTACAACTATCCTAGCATACTATACCACAAGTTAACATAATTGTAAAGGGTTTGCGGATTATTCGTAGATAAATTGGCTTGCGGCCATCGCCGCAACGGCCCCGTCGGCACAAGCCGTTACAATTTGATACAGCGGCTTCGCTCGCAGATCGCCCGCCGCGAACACGCCGGAGCGCTCCGTCCGGCAATCCTCGGCGCTGTCGATATGCCCCGTCGCGGTGAGTTTAATCTGCCCCTCGACCAACTTTGTCTGCGGCACGACGCCCACCGCGGCGAACACTCCAGCCACGCTCAGTTCGGTCAGCGCGCCCGTCGTTTTGTGTTTTATGACGACGCTCTCCACCTTTGCGCCGCCCCTGATTTCCTCGACAGTCTGTTCAAGGCACAGCTTTATTCTCGGGTTTGCTCTCACGCGCTCCTCAAGCATCATCCCGCCGCGAAACGCGTCACGCCTGTGAATAAGGAACACCTCGCAATCCAGACCCGCCATATAAAGGGCGTCCTCCAGCGCGGTGTTGCCGCCACCCACGACCGCCACGCTTTTCCCCTTGAAGAACGCGCCGTCGCATGTGGCGCAGTATGAAACGCCGCGCCCTGTGAACTTGTCCTCGCCGGCGCAGCCTATTTTGCGTCTTGCCGCCCCCATAGCGAGTATAACCGTCCGCGCCTCCACGCGTTCGCCTCCGCATATAACGGCGCGGGCTTCGGCGTCTATCGCGGTAACGTCCTTATAGACTATTTCCGTGCCCAGCTCGCGCGCGTGGCTCTCCATATCCATGGACAGCTTATATCCCTCTACACTCTTTATCGCGGGATAGTTTTCGATTTCAGGCGTCGATGACATTTGCCCCCCGGGGACAAGCCGCTCGATCAGCCTTACCGAAAGGCCCGCCCTGCGGGCGTAAATCGCGGCCGTAAGCCCCGCCGGGCCGCCGCCGATGATGAGAACGTCAAGCATAATCGCACCTCTTTTTATATTATAGCATATCATATTATACAGGGTTTTATTTCAGCAGGGGCGTGCCGGCGCGCGTCCCTGAGGGAACTAATTTATTCCTGTCTCCTCAACAATATCACGGATACGCCTCCAGCTGTTAATACTGTTGTCTAAAACCGCGCGCCCCGCGCAGGTTATTTTGTAGTATTTCCGTATAGGGCCGTTGGATTCCTTTCCAAGCGTGACCTCCGCGCTTCCGTCGGCGTGCAGCCTGCGTAAAATGGCGTAAAATGTACTTTCGTTGACTTCGGGGAAATGGCGTTTCATAGATTTCATAACGTCATACCCATACATCTCCCTGTCGCGGATCGCAAATAAAACACACATTTCCAAAATACCTTTTTTTATTTGCGCTTCCATCACGCACGCCTCCTTGACAAGCGGCTGATAAACGCCGCGAGCAGTAAACTCAGCACAAGGGAAACGCCGTAGACTATAATGACCGACAGCAACGATGGCAGTCTTGCGGGGTCGTCCAAACTGTGCAATATATTTACCTGTGTCCATGTATATACCGCCGTACCGAAAGCGTGGGAAATAACAGTAAACCACAGCGGGCTCGCGCGGTAAAAGCCGAATATCGAAATGACGGCAATCAGCAAAGAAACAGACAGAACCACCGGCAGAATATAACTGTACAAAATAACAACCGCCGGCAGCGGACGATCCAACAACGTATTTATTACGCCCTTATGAAACAATGAGTAATCTAATACGGTGAACATCAGCAGGCCGGCGTGACAGGCAGTAAACGCCGTTTTCCACGCCTTGTTTGAGGTTTGGGCGACCGGCGGCAGCTTGCTTGTGAAGCCCATCAAGACAAACCACATGACGACAATAATTGCTATGTACAGCATAGAGGGTCCGGCGAATACTCCTGTGTCTGTGCGCCACAGCAGATAATTGCTGATCATAAAACCCGCGATTCCCACCGCGGCGGTACAGAGCATACGCGCGAATATTTTGAACCAAAGCGGACTCGTTCTCTTTTTTTCCAACGCTTCCGCCAGTCCGCGCGCAATTTCCGCCGGATCACCCAGTTCCGTACAGATTTGTGTTTCATCCTTGTCTTCCGCGCCGCCGGAGATGAAAAAATCTTCATAATCCGCCAGTATGTCCGTTATTTCCTCCTCCGTGAACGTCCAGCTTAAAGCGCGGCGCAGCTTCTTGAGAAATTCCAGCTTTTCCATCGAGAACACTCCTTGTATTGATTTATAATCAGTAGTATAGCACACTACTGTTCATAAGTCAATAGGGTGTGAGAAAAATTTTTCTTTGTCTTAGGCTGTCAGTATCTCCGGCAAATTACCTCTTGAACTTTCCGGCAAAAAATGATAAAATATTTTTTATATATCTATAAATAGAGGGGGAAGGGTATGAATTACGAAAACTGGCTTTGGACCGGTCTGATCGGGGCGTTCGCCGCGTTGGCTTTCGCTTTTATCCAGAGCAGAAGAATTATGAAATTTTCCGAGGGAACTCCCCTTATGAAAAAGATCGCCGCCTCGATAAGGCAGGGGGCCGACGCCTACCTGAAACGCCAATTCAAAGTAGTTTCGGTTTTCTACGCGGTAATGCTGGTTATACTCTGCGTTCTGGCGATTCTGGAATTCACCACTCCCTTTATCCCGTTCGCGTTTATCATAGGCGGTATTTTCTCACAGTTCGCCGCTTTTATTGGTATGAAAATTTCCACCGCCGCCAATTCGCGTACGGCCGGTGCCGCGTGCGAAAGCCTTGACAAGGGGTTGAGGGTGGCTTTTTCCTCCGGCACCGTAATGGGCTTTACCGTAGTCGGACTGGGTCTGCTTGACATTTCGGCCTGGTTTTTAGTCCTCAAATTCGTCTTTGACTGCGAACCGGCCGTTATTGCCGAGAATATGGTTATGTTCGGCGTCGGAGCGTCGGCTTTTGCCCTGTTTGCCCGGGTCGGCGGCGGCATATTTACAAAGGCCGCGGACGTAGGCGCGGATCTCGTTGGCAAGATTGAGGCCGGTATACCTGAGGACGACCCCCGCAACCCCGCCGTTATCGCCGACAACGTCGGCGACAATGTGGGCGATGTGGCGGGCATGGGTTCCGACCTTTACGAGAGTTATATCGGCGCGATTCACGCCGCCATTGCTCTGGGCTGGGCGGGCTTCGGCAACTGGGCAAGCATGTTCCTGCCTTTGGCTCTCGCCGTTGCGGGCGTGTTTGCCTCAATCGCAGGCACTTTCTTTATAAGAGCGCGGGAGAACGCGTCGCAGAAAGACCTCCTCCGCACACTCCGCACAGGTACTTACATAGCCGCCGTAATAGCGACAATAGCCGCGGCCCCTCTCACATACTACATAATGGACGGAAATTGGGGCGTTTATATCTCAATCCTCGCGGGATTACTGGCGGGGTGCCTTATCGCTTACTTTACCGAATACTTTACCTCGGCTGATTATAAGCCTACCAAAAATCTGGCCGCCTCTTCCGAAACGGGTCCGGCGACCCTTATAATCGGCGGTATTTCACTTGGGCTGAAATCCACAATCGCTCCCGTGCTTACAGTGGTTGCTTCGATTATCGTCAGCTTTATCGCCTCTGGGGGCATATTGGACACAAACGCCGCGGATTACGGAAACTTATTTGCCAAAGGGCTTTACGGCATAGGCGTCGCGGCGGTTGGAATGTTATCTACTCTCGGTATAACGCTGGCCACCGACGCTTACGGGCCCGTCGCCGACAACGCGGGCGGCATTGCCGAAATGGCCGGACTCGGGCCCGAGGTGCGCGAACGCACCGACGCGCTTGATTCCCTGGGTAATACCACCGCGGCCACCGGCAAGGGGTTCGCTATCGGCTCTGCGGCCCTTACGGCGCTGGCTCTGCTGGTTTCATATGTGAACATCGCCGAGAGTAAAGTAGAAGCGCTTAACCTTGAGATAACCAACCCCGCCGTACTGACTGGGATTTTCTTGGGGGTAATGCTCGTTTTTGTGTTCTCGGCGCTCACTATGTCCGCCGTTCAGCGCTCCGCCCAAAGCGTTGTGGTCGAGGTAAGGCGGCAGTTTAAGGAAATCCCCGGGATTATGGACGGCACGGCGGCGCCCGACTATGCGCGCTGCGTTGACTTATGCACCAAAAGCGCGCTGCGCGAAATGATACTCCCCGCCGTTTCGGCGGTTGCGGTCCCTCTTATAGCCGGTCTTGTTCTGGGCATATCGGGGGTCGTCGGCATACTTTGCGGCGTCACCGTCTGCGGCTTTGCCATGGCTGTTTATAAATCCAACGCCGGCGGCGCGTGGGACAACGCCAAAAAGCACATCGAAAGCGGTTTTCACGGCGGCAAAGGCTCGGCCAGCCACAAGGCCTCGGTTATCGGGGATACCGTGGGCGATCCTTTTAAGGACACCTCCGGCCCCTCCCTTAACATTCTTATCAAGCTGGTTTCAACGGTTTCCATCGTTTTTGTGGGGCTTATCGCCGCTTTCTCGCTTTTCTGAGGCTTGCCGAAAAACCCCTTTTTGTGCGGCTGTTTTAACGGCCGCATAAATATTTGCCGTTTTTTAAGTTCCAGCTATTGACAAGCCTTCCATAACATGATATAATCCCAAACTGATTCATTGGCTAAAAGTGCAGAAAGCCCCTTTATCCAATCCAGTTCAGGATTCGACATGAATAGCATAACATAATTTTCACCATTAATGCAAGAGGCAGCAGCCTATATCTGTAAACCCCGCCGTGTGTGTCGTGTTTGTGAGGCGGTGAAAACATTTTAATACGGAGGTAACTATGGAGCCACGCCAGCTGAAAGATTTGCCGTGCGGTTACACCACGCGCAAAAGCTATGCCAGACTTGAAAACACTCTGCAAATGCCCAATCTGATCGAGGTGCAGAAAAACTCCTATCGCTGGTTCCTTGACGCGGGCCTGCGTCAGGTGTTCCGCGATGTGGCGGTGATAACCGACTATACCGGAAACCTTGAGCTGAGTTTCATTGATTTTACGCTGGAGGATACGCCAAAGTACTCCATCGCGGAATGTAAAGAGCGCGACGCGACTTACGCCGCGCCTCTGCGTGTGCGCGTGCGTCTGCGCAACCGCGAGAACGAGGAGATCAAAGAGCAGGAGGTTTTCATGGGCGATTTCCCGCTCATGACCCCCAGCGGCACATTTATAATTAACGGCGCGGAGCGTGTTATCGTATCGCAAATCGTCCGCAGCCCCGGCATGTATTTTGACAGCGACATCGACAAATCGGGCAACGCCGTTTACAGCGCCACCGTTATCCCGTACCGCGGCGCGTGGCTGGAATACGAAACCGACCTTAACGACATCTTTTACGTCCGCATAGATAAAAACCGCAAACAGCCGATTACTTCGCTTTTGCGGGCTATCGGCGTGCCCACAGACGCGATGATAAAAGAGCTGTTCGGCGAGGACGAGCATATATTGGCGACGCTTGACAAGGACCCCTCCAAAACCGAGGAGGACGCGTTGATTGAGATATACCGCCGTCTGCGCCCCGGCGAGCCTCCCACCGTAGACTCCGCGAAATCGCTGCTTAACAGCCTTTTCTTTGACGCCAAACGCTATGACCTCTCTCATGTGGGGCGTTATAAGTTTAATAAAAAGCTGGCGCTCGCGCCACGGCTCACCGGCAAAACGCTGCGCGAGCCTGTCGCCGACCCGCTTACCGGCGAGATAATCGCCGAGGCCGGCGAGATTCTTACCCGTGAGAGGGCGCGCGCGCTGGAAGCGAAAGGCGTGTCGCGTGTAACGCTGGACATCGAGGACAAACCCATCGTTGTGTTCTCAAACGGGTTTGTGAGTATGTCGGGTTTTGTGGATTTTGACCCCGCCGAATTGGGTATTAAGGAACGCGTGCGGTTCAGCGTGCTGAAAGAGCTGCTGGAAACGCTTGACCCCGCCGAGCTTAAAGAAGCCGTCGCCGACCGGATTGACGAGCTTATCCCCAAACATATACTGGCCGACGACATGCTGGCGTCAGTGAACTATCTCAACGGCCTTGCTTACGGGCTTGGCACCACGGACGATATAGACCATTTGGGCAACAGGCGCCTGCGCAGCGTTGGCGAGCTTCTGCAAAACCAGTTCCGTATAGGCTTCAGCCGTATGGAGCGCGTCGTCCGCGAACGCATGACCGTTCAGGATATGGAGATCATCACACCGCAGTCGCTGATCAATATACGCGCCGTGACCGCGGCGATAAAAGAATTTTTCGGCTCTTCGCCGCTGTCGCAGTTTATGGACCAGACAAACCCCTTGGCCGAGCTTACGCATAAGCGCCGCATGTCGGCGCTCGGCCCGGGCGGCCTTTCGCGTGAACGCGCGAACTTTGAGGTGCGCGACGTCCACTACAGCCACTACGGACGCCTGTGTCCCATCGAAACGCCCGAGGGTCCCAACATCGGGCTTATCTCCTATCTTGCCACATATGCGCGTATAAACGAATACGGGTTCATAGAAGCGCCTTACATCAAGGTTGATCCCGTTACCCGTCAACTGACCGGCGAGGTGTTATATATGACCGCCGACGTCGAGGACGAGTATATCGTGGCGCAGTCGAACGAACCTGTCGATGATAACGGTTGCTTTGTAAACGAGCGTATCACGGCCCGCAACCGCGAGATAATCGAGGTTGACCGCGACCGTGTGGATTTTATCGACGTATCTCCCAAGATGATGGTCTCCGTCGCAACCGCTATGATACCGTTTCTTGAAAACGACGACGCGAACCGCGCTCTTATGGGCTCGAACATGCAGCGTCAGGCCGTGCCGCTGCTTGTCACCGAACAGCCTATTGTGGCGACGGGCATTGAACACTCCGCAGCTGTTGACTCCGGCGTCGTCCTTACCGCCGAAAAAGACGGCGTTGTCACACGTGTTACGGCATCGCATTTAACGCTGCAATACGACGACGGCGAGGTCAAGGTCTACCGTCTTACCAAATTTGTCCGCTCGAACCAAGGCACCTGCATAAATCAGCGCCCTATCGTAAACGTCGGCCGGCGCGTCAAAAAAGGCGACGTGCTGCTCGACGGCCCCTCCACCTGTCAGGGTGAAATATCACTGGGGCGAAACGTCCTAATCGGGTTTATGACATGGGAGGGCTATAACTACGAGGACGCCATTCTAATAAACGAAAGGCTTGTAAAGGATGATGTCTTTACATCCATCCACATCGAGGAGTATGAAACGGAAGCCCGCGACACCAAGCTCGGGCGCGAGGAGATAACCCGCGACATCCCGAATGTCGGCGAGGACGCGCTTAAAGACCTTGACGACCGCGGCATAATCCGTATCGGCGCCGAGGTGCGCTCCGGCGATATTCTGGTCGGCAAGGTTACGCCCAAAGGCGAAACCGAGCTTACGCCCGAGGAACGTCTGCTGCGCGCGATATTCGGCGAGAAGGCGCGCGAGGTGCGCGATACCTCTCTGCGCGTCCCCCACGGCGAGAGCGGCATTATAGTTGACGTAAAAGTATTTTCCCGTGAGAACGGCGACGAGCTTTCTCCAGGCGTGAACATGGTCGTGCGCTGCTATATCGCCCAGAAACGCAAGATCTCCGTCGGCGACAAGATGGCGGGCCGCCACGGAAACAAGGGCGTTATCTCACGCATACTGCCACAGGAAGACATGCCGTTTTTACCGGACGGCACGCCGCTGGATATTGTCGTAAACCCGCTCGGCGTCCCCTCGCGTATGAATATAGGACAGGTTTTGGAGGTCCACTTGGGCTACGCCGCCCATGCCTTGGGCTGGAAGATCGCCACGCCGATATTCGACGGCGCCAACGAGCAGGATATTGAGGAGACGCTCGAGCTGGCCGGGCTGTCGCGCGACGGCAAGAGTGTCCTTTACGACGGGCGCACAGGCATACCCTTCGACAATCCCGTCACGGTCGGATATGTTTACTTCCTAAAGCTGGCCCATTTAGTTGATGATAAGATACACGCCCGCTCGACCGGCCCGTATTCGCTGGTAACGCAGCAGCCGTTGGGCGGCAAGGCGCAGTTCGGAGGGCAGCGCTTCGGCGAAATGGAGGTCTGGGCGCTTTACGCTTACGGCGCAGCCTACACACTTCAGGAGATACTCACCGTTAAGAGCGACGACATCGTCGGGCGTGTCAAAACCTATGAGGCTATCGTCAAGGGGCACAATGTACCGAAGCCCGGCGTCCCCGAGTCCTTCCGCGTGCTGGTCAAGGAGCTCCAGTCGCTGGGGCTTGACGTGCGTGTTCTGGACAAAGACAATAACGAGATCATCCTCCGCGACGACGAGGAGGACGATACGTTCTTGCAAGGCAAGGAACAGTACGTCGCAAACGAAGAGGAGTTTTCCGCGCATGGCTTCAGATACGAGGACGCCGACGACCTTCCCGTTTATAACGGAGAGGACGACGACGAGGACTATGGCGATGAAGAAGAAGATGACGACGACGACATCGACGCGTTTGACGACGACGATGACGGCGATGATATTTAGGGGGTAAACGTAATATGAGCTATGCGGCGTTTGAATCAATAAAAATCGGTTTGGCTTCGCCGGAGATGATCCGCGACTGGTCGTTCGGCGAGGTCAAAAAACCCGAAACCATAAATTACAGAACTCTCAAGCCCGAGCGCGACGGCCTTTTCTGCGAAAAGATATTCGGCCCGCAAAAGGACTGGGAGTGCCACTGCGGCAAATATAAAAAAATCCGTTTTCGCGGCAAGGTCTGCGAGCGCTGCGGCGTAGAGGTGACAAAATCAAAGGTGCGCCGCGAACGGCTCGGGCACATTGAGCTGGCGGCTCCCGTGTCGCATATCTGGTATTTCAAGGGTATCCCCTCGCGTATGGGGCTTATTTTGGATATGTCGCCGCGCCTGTTGGAAAAGGTTTTATATTTCGCGTCATATATCGTTATCGACAAAGGCGACACGCCCCTGACCGACAAGCAGATTCTCAGCGAAAAGGAATACCGCGAGATGCGCGAGAAATACGAGGACGCGTTTGTCGCCGGAATGGGCGCCGAAGCCATAAGGGATATTCTCGCTCTTATCGATACCGACAAGCTGTCAGCCGAGCTGCGCACGGAGCTGAAAGACGCGTCGGGGCAGAAGCGTATGCGTATCATCAAGAGGCTGGAGGTTGTCGAGGCTTTCCGCACGTCGGGCAACCAGCCGGAATGGATGATCATGGACGCCCTGCCGGTCATTCCTCCCGAAATACGCCCGATGGTACAGCTGGACGGCGGGCGTTTCGCCACATCCGACTTAAACGATTTGTACCGCCGCGTCATAAACCGCAACAACCGCCTTAAAAGGCTGATGATGCTCAGCGCGCCGGACATAATCGTCCGCAACGAAAAGCGTATGCTTCAGGAGGCCGTTGACGCGCTGATCGACAACGGGCGCCGCGGGCGTCCCGTCACCGGTCCCAACAACCGCGCGCTGAAATCGCTGTCCGATATGCTGAAAGGCAAGCAGGGCCGTTTCCGTCAGAACCTTCTGGGCAAGCGCGTGGACTATTCGGGCCGTTCGGTCATCGTCGTCGGTCCCGAGCTGAAAATATACCAGTGCGGCCTGCCGAAAGAGATGGCGCTCGAGCTGTTCAAGCCGTTCGTTATGAAAAAGCTGGTCGCCGACGGCATCTCCAATAATATAAAATCGGCTAAAAAGATGGTCGAGCGAGCGCGCACCGAGGTCTGGGACGCGCTGGAGGACATCATCAAAGAACACCCCGTTCTGCTGAACCGCGCTCCGACGCTCCACCGCCTTGGTATTCAGGCGTTCGAGCCGGTACTGGTCGAGGGCCGCGCCCTGAAGCTGCACCCGCTGGTTTGTACGGCGTATAACGCCGACTTCGACGGCGACCAGATGGCCGTGCATATCCCGCTGTCCGCCGAGGCGCAGGCCGAGGCGCGGTTCCTTATGCTGTCCGCGAACAACCTACTCCACCCAAAGGATGGCCGTCCCGTCACCGTCCCCACTCAGGATATGGTCTTGGGCGCGTATTATCTCACAGTCGAAAACCCCGCCGCCGCGGGCGCGGGAAAGATGTTCTGTGATACGTCCGAGGCTCTGATGGCATATGACGAAGGCGTTGTCGGTATCCATGCCCCGATCAAGGTACGCATAGAGCGCAAGGGTGTTTCCAAGCTTGTAAACGCCACCGTCGGGCGCATTATATTCAATGAGGTTATCCCGCAGGATCTGGGCATTGTTGACCGTTCCGACCCCGAACATGAATGTGATCTGGAGGTTTCATTCGTCACGACAAACAAGGATTTGGGGCGTATCATCGACCGCTGCATAAAGGCGCACGGCTTCAACAAGTCGGCTAAAGTCCTCGACGATATTAAAGCGCTGGGCTTTAAGTACTCCACGCGCGGCGCTATTACAATCTCTATCTCCGATATGGTCGTGCCGGATGAAAAGCGCGAGCTTATCAGGCAGGCGGAAAAACGCGTCGCCAATATCGACAGACAGTACCGCCGCGGCTTCATCACCAACGACGAGCGTTACAGATTGGTCGTTGAGGAGTGGGACGAAACCACAAAGAACGTAACGACGGCTATGCGTGAAAACCTTGACAGCTTTAACCCTATCTATATCATGGCACATTCGGGGGCGCGCGGCTCGATAAACCAAATCCGCCAGCTCGCCGGTATGCGCGGCCTTATGGCCAATACCGCCGGCAAGACTATCGAAATCCCTATAAAGGCTAATTTCCGCGAGGGTCTGTCCGTTTTGGAATATTTTATCTCGTCGCGCGGCGCGCGCAAGGGCCTTGCCGACACAGCGCTGCGTACCGCCGACTCCGGTTATCTGACGCGCCGTCTGGTTGACGTATCTCAGGACGTTATCATACGTTCTCTGGACTGTGAAACCGAGGACGGAATTTATGTCAGCGAGATCGTCGCCGGCGGCGGCGTGATAGAGCCGTTCATCGACAGATTGGTCGGGCGCTATACCGCGGAGCCGATAATTGATGAAAACGGCGCTGAACTGTTCCCCGCGAACACCGTTATGGACGAAGCGATCGCCAACGAGATTATCAGCGCCGGAGTCAGCGAAGTAAAGGTGCGCAGCCTGCTCACATGCAGGGCGCGGCACGGCGTGTGCGCGAAGTGCTACGGCACCGACCTCGCAACCGGCACGGCCATAAGCGTGGGCGAATCCGTCGGTATCATCGCGGCGCAATCTATCGGCGAACCGGGCACACAGCTGACAATGCGTACGTTCCAGACCGGCGGCGTCGCCGGCGACGACATCACACAGGGTCTGCCCCGCGTCGAGGAGCTGTTCGAGGCGAGAAAACCCAAGCGCGTTGCGGTTCTGTCCGAGATCGACGGCGTCGTAAGCATAGAGGAGACGCGAAGGGGCTCACAGAGAACCATCACCGTGAAAAGCGACACCGACTCCCGTATTTATCAGGTCGGCGCCTCCGGCCTGAGGGTAAAAGAAGGGCAGAACGTGGCAAAAGGCGACGAGCTTACCGACGGCGCGCTTAACCCCCACGACGTACTCGCTCTGCGCGGCGCCTCGGCCGTCCACAATTATCTCATTCAGGAGGTTCAGTATGTCTACCGCCAGCAGGGCGTTGACATTAACGACAAGCATATCGAGGTCATCGCGCGCCAGATGATGCGCAAGTTAAAGGTAGAGTCCGGCGGCGACACCGAGCTGCTGGTCGGCTCGCTGGTCGATGTATTTGAGTTCGAGGACGCAAACCAAAAGGTCCGCGAGCGTATACTCGCCGGAGAATCCGAGCTGCGTGAGGCAGAATGTTCCCTTACGTTGCTGGGCATAACCAAGGCGTCACTGGCGACCGATTCGTTCCTGTCCGCCGCGTCGTTCCAGGAAACCACGCGCGTGCTGACCGAAGCCGCCATAAAGGGCAAGGTTGACCGTCTGCTCGGTCTGAAAGAAAACGTCATAATAGGCAAGCTCGTACCCGCGGGCTCAGGCATGGAGCAGTACCGCGAATTCGAGCTTGATATTGCGCCTTGAGTAAAGTGTCGCCTTAATCCACTCTGCCCCAGCTCTTGTCCCTTTTATAATTCGCTACTATACGGTAAAGCGACGATAACCCGATCCCCAGCTCCTTGGCGGCGCGGCGTTTACCCTCCGTGGTGTTGCCGTAGACGCT